>Ga0070723_10000095_pt1 | contig 25884 bp, 21 predicted proteins | sample tdAd002_FD_67277 | JGI IMG/M metagenome (GOLD analysis project Ga0070723, IMG submission 67277) | Marine sediment microbial communities from the Atlantic coast under amendment with organic carbon and nitrate - tdAd00.2 | ecosystem: Environmental > Aquatic > Marine > Coastal > Sediment | place...
GGCCGCACCACAGATTCCGGTACGTCGCATCTTGGCGTTCAGAACGATATCTCGTGCCATGCCGGTATCAGCAGCGGCATGCAGATACACGTGGCAGATGCCTTCGAGGTGCCCGATGACCGGTACGCGGGCTTCTTCCTGCACCCGTTTGATCAGGCTCTTGCCTCCCCGTGGCACAACGACGTCGAGCCACTCACCCATGGAGGACAACAGGTAACCCACAGCGGCGCGGTCAGTTGTCGGCACCATTTGCACCGCATCAGCCGTAACACCTGCACTGGTTAGCCCTTCTCGCAGGCACTGGTAGATGGCCTGACTCGAATGAAAGCTCTCAGACCCACCACGCAATATCGCCGCATTACCCGATTTAAGACAGAGCGCCGCTGCGTCCGCGGTTACGTTGGGCCGACTCTCGTAAATGATACCGATTACACCAAGCGGAACGCTGACTCGCTGAATCGACAAGCCATTCGGCCGTTCCCACTCCGCCAATACCCGCCCCAGCGGATCATGCATTTCGGCAACTGTCTCGATACCGGCTGCCATGCCTTCAATACGATCAGCATCGAGCATCAAACGATCGAGCATTGCACCGCTTAACCCTCGTTCCTGAGCTTCAGCCATATCGGCCGTATTTGCAGACAGAATCTCACCGCTTCTTTTTCGAATGGCTTTAGCCGCCGCGAGCAAGGCACTGTTGCGAGCGTCATTGCTCGTGAGCGCAAGTGACGCCGCGGCGCGGCGGGCACCCGCACCCATCAAATTCATCGTGTTTTCAATCATGATCAAACAATACCAGCTCGTCACGGTGAACCATGACCGAACGGCCACGATACCCGAGTCGCTCTTCAATCTGCTCTGATCGACATCCGGCCAGGCGTCCGGCCTCTTCATCGGAATACTCGGCCAGGCCGCGACCAAGCTCATTACCCCTGCTGCCAACCAGGGTAACTACATCGCCGCGACGAAAATTGCCGACAACCTCAACCACCCCGACAGGCAATAGACTTTTGCCATCTTTGAGTGCGTTGGCGGCGCCATCATCCAGCCTGAGTTCCCCACGAACCTCGAGCACTCCGGCAAGCCACTGCTTCCTCGCCGCAGCCGGAGTGCCTTCGGCGCGGAACACCGTGCAGGTGCCACCAACCGCCAGGTTCTCAAGCGGTCGATCGATCGCACCGCTGGTGACTACAGTCGAGCACCCCGCGTGTGTTGCGATCCGTGCGGCCTGGACCTTCGTTGCCATACCGCCGCTGCCGATATCGGAGCGCGTCGCGCCGGCCATACTTTGCACCTCATCGGTGATTTTCCTCACCTCGGGGATATGTTTGGCGTTGGCATCGTCAGTTGGATCGGCGCTGTACAAACCATCGACATCAGACAACAGAATCAGAGCGTCTGCCATGACGAGCTGCGCTACACGGGCTGCGAGGCGATCGTTGTCGCCGTAGCGTATTTCCTCGGTGGCCACGGTGTCATTCTCATTGATGATTGGAACTACTCCGCGTTCAAGAAGTTTCTCGAGCGTGCCGCGAGCGTTAAGGAAGCGGCGTCGGTTTTCTGTGTCTTCAGGCGTCAACAGGATTTGCGCCACTGCGATGCCCTTGATGCCCAAAGCTTCCTGGTATGCGTGCATAAGTTGCACCTGTCCGGCCGCAGCCGCTGCCTGCAAATCCTCGAGTCGCGCGCGTTGCTTATTGATATCGAGAACTGTGCTGCCGATAGCGATCGCACCGGACGATACAATCAGGACCTCATGACCGTCACCTTGCAAGCTTGCAATGTCTTCAGCGAGGCCCTCGAGCCAGTCCCGATGTACGTGCCCGTCGTCGTCGATCAACAATGACGAACCTACCTTGATAACAAGGCGTCTATATTCGGATAGCGAAAACCCGGACATGAGTTACGCGGACAAATGATGGTGCGCGTCAAATGACGACAGCGTCACCTCTCCTTTCGAAACGGCAACACTGCCACTGCGCGCAACTGCTGATATATCTCCGACTTTTGCAGCCTCGGCTACAAATGCATCAATCTCACCGACGCGACCGGTGAGCTGGATCGTACAACTGATCTGCGCCTCATCAAGAATTTCGGCGCCATGCTCGCGGGCGAGTGCCATCGCCTTCACGAGACCGCCGGTTGCGAGTTTGAGTTTGACGATGGCAAGTTCTCGTTCGAAATGTTCGCCCAGCGTCATATCGTGAATGTTGACGACATCGACAAGCTTCGCGAGCTGAGTATTCAGTTGACCAATCGCCGCATCGGAGCCTGAGATAACGAGCGTCACACGCGATACGGTCGGGTCGTCTGTTGGCGCAACATTGAGTGAATCGATGTTGTAGCCACGGGACGAAAACATCCCGGTCATGCGCGTCAGCGCACCGACTTCGTTCTGCAATAAGACTGATATTGCGTGTCTCATGGTCTCTCGCTCAATACATTCAATTGAAACTAATGCAGTGCTGCATTCCGCGGATGTTGGCCCAGTTGATCGAGTATTGCAATGCAATAAAAATTAGTAAACACTCGCCAAAAATCTAGCACTTACGAGAATCAGGGCGACGCAGTGAACGATCAGGCTTCGGCAGCGAACAGCGGCGAACATCCACTCGCAGGGACCCGTATGAGCGGTGCCGATATGGTCGTCCAGGTATTGGCCGATGAAGGCGTCGATACGATATTCGGCTATAGCGGTGGCGCCATTCTGCCCACCTACGATGCGGTGTTCCGTTACAACGATTCGCACCAGACTGTCGACGGTGAGGCACCGATTCCGCTGATCGTACCAGCGAACGAACAAGGCGCCGGCTTCATGGCGTCCGGTTACGCGAGAGCCAGCGGCAAGGTCGGTGTTGTCATGGTTACATCGGGGCCCGGCGCGACCAATACCGTGACGCCAGTTCGTGACTGCATGGCCGACTCTATTCCCATCGTTGTCATCTGTGGCCAAGTACCAACCGCAGCGATTGGTACCGATGCATTTCAGGAAGCCCCCGTGTCGGCGATCATGGGTGCCGTTTCGAAACATATTTTTCTTGTAACTGATGCGACCAAACTCGAAGAGACCATGCGCAGTGCGTTCGAGTTGGCCAGAACCGGACGCCCAGGGCCTGTTGTCATCGACATCCCAAAAGACATCCAGAACTGGGAAGGTGAATTCAAAGGCCAGGGTGCATTGCCTTTGCCTGGTTATCACAGACGCCTGGAATCAGTCCGCGGCAATCACCTTGGTGACGCCGCCTGCGAACGCTTCTATAAGATGTTGCTGCAGTCGGAACGACCGCTAATCTACGCAGGCGGTGGCGTAATTAATGGCAATGCGACAAAGCCTATGCGACGCTTTGCCAACGAATATGGCATCCCGGTTACAACGACCCTGATGGCGCTTGGCGCCAGCGATACAACACATCCGCTGGCATTGCACATGCTTGGCATGCACGGTACCGCATCTGCAAATTATGCTGTCGAAGACTGTGACTTCCTGATAGCAGTAGGTGCCCGATTTGACGATCGTGTCGCAGCGGTTCCGGAGCATTTCGCTGCAAATGCCAGGAACATTGCACAATTTGACGTCGATATTGCGGAAGTCGGCAAGGTCAAACGCGTTAACTGGCATCACGTAGGTGTGCTTGATCGCGACCTGGTCGACTTGCTCGAGTACGGTAGACGCATAGAGTTCAACCGGGAATTCACGGCGTGGCACGACGAAATCGCCCACCTCAAGAAAGAGCATTGCCTTGACTACGATCGTGACAGCAAATTGATCCAGCCATACGCTGTAATTGAGGAAATCAATCGTCACGCGAAAGGGGAAGCAATTATCTCCACTGGTGTTGGTCAGCATCAGATGTGGGCCGCGCAGTATTTCGACTATCGCGAACCACGACTCTGGCTGACTTCCGGGAGTATGGGCACGATGGGATTCGGCTTACCGGCCGCTATCGGTGCGCAATTCGCCAAACCCGACCGCATCGTTGTCGATATCGACGGCGACGGGAGCATGCGCATGAATATCGGTGAGCTCGAGACAGCAACAACTTATAGCTTGCCCATAAAGGTTGTAGTGCTAAATAATTTCGGTGACGGCATGGTTCGCCAATGGCAAAAACTGTATTACGACAGCCGCATGTCGGGCAGTGACAAGTCGCTGCACAGCAAGGACTTCGTGAAGGCCGCAGAAGCAGACGGCTTCAAATTTGCGCGGCGCCTCGATAAGAATGAGGACCTGAAGAGAATCATCAAAGACTTCATGGCATTTGACGGCCCTGCATTTCTCGAAGTCATAATCGATCCCGATGCCGGCGTATACCCGATGGTCGGCCCCGGACTCAGTTACGACAAGATGATCACGGGCGACTACATCAAAAGTCGCGCGAAGCCGTCTGATGATCAGCCAGATCCCAGTGAAATGTTCTGAATTGGACATAATCCACTGATCCGATATGTGTGAGGGTCATCACGCCACCCGAATCCGGGCTGCGTAAACTCGGTCTATCTTTAATCCGAGCCGCGGAGCCTGGCCATGAAACGCGCATCCATCAGCACACTGATTCCTCTTGTTCTAATCGCCGCATGCAGCGGCGACAACGGTTTCACCGATCCTGGCCCGGACAACAATCCCGCTCCCACAGGGTTTTCGATAACCCCGGCCAATGGCATGCAAGTCGCCCAGGTGGCTTATGAATCCGTTTTGACCAGCGGCGACATGGCTGGCCTGACGGGCAGCACGGGTCTGACCGCCGGTACTGCGGGTGGCATGTCGAAGCCGACAATGAATACGCAATTCGGCGGCATACTTGGCCATCTGATACAGAACGTCCCGCTGCCCCCTGTTGAACAGATTTGCGGCTTGGGCCCTGGTACGGTCACAGTTACGTTTGATGTGGTCGATCCCCTGGTGTTCGCGACCGGCGTATTGTCGGCCGGAGATACAATCCTCGTCGAGTACGTCGATTGTGATGAGGGATTTGGGGAGGTTCTTGACGGCACGATCGATTTCACCGTTGACGCGTTCACCGGCGATCTCCTGATCACCGGGCTCTTCGATATGACGATGACAATGAACCTCATCGACTTCCAGGTCACTTTTGGAGCCGATGTCCTTACAAGTAACGGTGATGCAACCGCAAGATTGAATAACCTGGCGGCACCATTCGTTTCTGCATCAGTTTCTGGCAGTTCGATGACCACGGACACGAACAGCAGTTCAGAGGTGCTGACTAACTACGCATCGTCGCAAACAATCGACGCAGCCCTCGCATACACGATGGATGCCTCAGGCACACTCAATAGCTCACAACTGACCGGAGCGATCGCTTACTCGATGCCTGTTATGTTCGAAGGTGTTGACGTCAATTATCCGAACGTGGGCGAATTACTCGTGACCGCTGAGACAGGCAGTGCACGCCTGATCGCACAAGAAAATGGTGTTGATGTGCACATAGAGATCTACTCAAGCACCGATGGAACGGGCGAACCCGAACAGACGATTATGACGACCTGGGCAGAACTCGCGGGCACCTAGGGGCCCGCCTCCCCATTCGGGAACAATTTCAGCGGGCGGTCAATTCCGCTCAGAAGAACATGCTCCATCGACAGAATGGGCCGGCCGTGCCGTTACCACACCAGGGTCACGGCTCTGGTATTATGTGAACTGGCGCAAGGACTGCCAGGCAAGTTTGCAGGACATTAGTGAGGCCATGCTGATTACGCCATCACGCGACAACTTGAACAAGGTAGTTATCCTCAACCCCAAAGGGGGTTGCGGCAAGTCGACGCTCGCCACAAATATCGCAGCCTGCTACGCAAAACGCGGCCCACAGCCCGCCATTATGGATTTCGATCCCCAGGGATCGACAATTGCCTGGCTCAAGCGTCGCCCCGAAAACCTGCCCGCGATTCACGGCATAGCCGCCTACAAGAAAACCATGCAGGCCACCCGAAGTTGGCAGTTACGCGTTCCCGACGACACGGTCGACCTTATCGTGGATTCGCCGGCCAGCATCAATCATGACGATCTGCGCGAATTGACCCGCGATTCGTCGAGCATACTTGTCCCTGTTTTGCCATCGACGATGGATATCGACGCGGCATCAAAGTGTATTGCCGACTTGCTGCTGGTCGCGAAGGTAAACCGCAACGAGGGCAAGCTTGCCGTTATTGCAAATCGCACGCGGAAAAATACCAAGAGTTTCGGTCGACTTATGCGCTTCCTCGATTCTCTCGGCATTCCGATCATCGCGGTGTTGCGTGACAGTCAGAATTTTGTTCACGCTGCGGAAAAAGGTGTCGGCCTGCATGAGATGCAGCCGAGTCGCGTACGCCCTGATGTCGCGCAAATAGAAAAGGTTGTTGCCTGGCTCGATGGTTGGGAGGCACGCCGCAAGAGGGCGTTGCTGATTACCGGTATCAAACGTCAGCCGTTCTCACGAGTATCGCTGTTGCAGAAGTCTCAAGCGCGTTCTGTCTGAATCGCCGCAAACTGCTCGACGTCTACATTTCCGCCTGAAAATACGATAGCCGTCGTTTTCCCGGCTGTGTCGCCCTTCCCCGCGAGTACGGCCGCCAGGGCCGCCGCGCCGCCGGGCTCAACAACAATCTTTAGATTCCTGAACGCAAATCGCATCGCTTCTCTGACTTCAGCATCGCTCACAGTCAGACCTTTGCTGACCAATTCACTCATGATGTCGAACGTCAGCTTGCCGGGCATGTCGGTAAGCAGTGCGTCGCAGATCGAATGTGCATTTTCTTTGATACTCACACGTTCACCGCTTGCCAGTGACCGAGCCGTGTCATCGAACTCCTCAGGCTCGACAGTGTAGATCTCAATATCAGGCAAGCGAGACTTCAGTGCAACCGCACTGCCTGAGGTGAGTCCGCCGCCACCGCAATTGATAAAAACCTGATCCACGGGCAATCCGAGGGCTACAGATTGCTCTGCAATCTCCAGGCCGACCGTGCCCTGCCCCGCAATGATGCGCAGATCTTCGTAGGACGGAACGATTTCGGCGCCGCGCTCGGCAGCAATGCGGCGGGCGATCGCCTCGCGATCGCCGGTGTAGCGATCATAGGTAATGATCTCCCCACCAAGCCTGCGAGTGTTTTCCAGCTTTGCCGAAGGTGCGTCCTCTGGCATGACGATTGCTGCGTGAATGCCCAGCAATTTTCCCGCCAGAGCCACGCCTTGTGCGTGATTTCCGGATGACCACGCGACAACACCTCGCTCCGCCTGCTGGGGCGAGAGCTGGCTCAGCAGATTATAAGCGCCACGAATTTTGAAGGAACCAATGCCCTGGAAGCACTCGGGTTTAATAAGGACTTTGCCACCTGCGATGCGATCCAGTTCGGCGTTCTGTAATAACGGAGTCCTGACCACTACGCCGGTCAGACGCTCTGCGGCGGCCTCCACGTCCCTGATATCAATCATTCGAGGCCCGTCTCCACCGCGAGCCGATCGGTTTTTGCAGCACAGATGAAATCGTTGTCCGATAAACCGCCGATTGCGTGTGTTGTATAACTTACGTCGCAGCTCCCGTAGCTAATGGTCAGAACGGGATGATGACCTTCGCTGATCGCGATCCAGGCAACCGCGTTAGCAAATCCCAGCGTGCGGCTGTAAGCAGGAAAGGTGAATCGACGTGATATCGCCAGGCCATCGTCGCTGAGCAACCAATCGTCATGCAGCGCGTCCAGCAGCGATTCGACCTGGTCCGAATGTAAGGGATCGACGCCCCCCTCACAGGGCTCACAATGGCGGTTGATGAGTTCCAGTGTCATAACCGGAACTATAAGGGGTCAGAGCCTTTTTTGCGAAAGAGGCTCTGACCCGAACTGCTAGTTCGCGGTAGCAGCAAATGGTTCGGTTGATTCGATGAACAACTTAAGGCTCACCCGACGCTCGAGCGCATAGCTGTCTGCCGACTCATCCTGCGCAGGCGCTTCGCCGTGCGCTGCAACTCGAATCCGTGACGGGTGTATGCCTGCCGCGACGAGTTGCTCGCGCACAAATTCGACACGCTTCTCGGACAGCTTGAGATTGTAGTCTGCGTCACCGCGTTCGTCCGCAAAACCGTCAAGCTGAACGTGGATGTCAGACATCGTTGCGAGGCCGCCGGCAAGTTGTGCGAGTCGTCCACCGGTTGTGTCCGCGAGCACATGTTCATCGGTACGAAACAGCAAGTCCATCGCGATGCCAGCCTGCATCAGATTAATCAGCTGCGGTCGATCGATCTTCTCGAACCTTTCGAGCTCGGAATTGAGCGAATCAATATCGCTATTGAGCGCAAACACGTCATTCTCGAGCTCCGCAATGTCATTGCGCGAGTCATCCAGCGAATCAGTCAACGCACCAATCGTTGTGCTCTTTTTGTGCATCGAATCACCGACCTTCGCACCGATCGCAGCGCCGATGACAAAGCCGACAGGTCCGCCTGCCAGCGCGCCAACGACAGCGCCTGTGCCAACGCCAATATTTTCCTCTTTGGATGCTTTCGCCGCGAATACGGGCGAAGCTGTTGCGAGGGTTACTGCCAGGGTTATTGCAATTACTCTAATCATGGTTTTCCTCCGTAAAATTTCGCCCGCTGAGCGGGCTCCTGCATTGAGGGTAATTACAAGGGGAAAAACCGTTCCGGATCGGACAGCATCGTGGAGAGCTGGCGATCAATTATGACGAAATGTGCGGAGGTCTAGCCGCGGTTGGGATCGGACAACGCGACGAACGTGCCACCATTCCTCTCGGTGAGGATGCGCATGAGTTGTGCGTAGCGCCGCGTCGTATCAGACAATTGCCTGCCCGGCTCGAAGAAGAACGGGAAACCGACCGCATGAATCCGCACCATACGGTTGCCATTTTTGTCTACGCGATTTACCGCATCGATTTGCCGCACAACAGATTCAACCGAGCGTCCACTGAACTCGTCGCCAAATACGTAAATGCTGATTTTCTTCTCTGGCGACCAATAGGTACTGATGGCATAGATGATGCCATCGGCAGGATTACTATCGCTAAATGGACGCCAGGTACGCATCGTATTGGCAATCGCCTGCCGCCGGCCGGGTGTGTCCGGAATCCACTGGCCAGCGTACTGCTTGAACATGTAGCTGCCGTTGTCATTCATGATCTGAATGCCCTTGACCTGCGGATACACGTTCAGGGTTTCATTGAGTTTCTCGATCGCCCGATTCCAGTTGAAGCGCTGCATGCTGCCCGACGTATCGATGACAAATATCACGTACTCACTGTCGACTGGGATCCCGGCTACCGCGTCGTCATCAGCGCGGCGATAGTAAGGTTGCAGACGACGCATCTCGTCCGTCAGTGCCTGCTTCGTCCGGCGCAACGCTCCCTCGTCGAGGACAGTCTCTGAGTCTTCCTGCGTTGCGTCATACTGTCCCTTGACCGTATTGAGCTCGCCCTGCAGCCTGGCGAGCTTTAGTTTGGTCGACGACGTTTGCTGCAGAACCGATTCCAGTTCCCGATTGATCACGGTTGTCTCACCGCGAATATCAAACAGTTCCTGCTGCAATAGTGCGATCAGCTGTTCGAGATCGTCCTGCGTCTTTTCGATAATGACGGGCTCATAAATCTTGCTCAGTACGAGCAACAGGATGATTGCGCCGAAGCCACAGCAAATGCAGTCGAGAAACGACAGGCTGAATGCTTCAATATTACGACGCTTTTTTCTCATCCAGGCAACTCCACCGGCCTACGGCCAATCTCTGCTGACACTGATCAAAGAACCGCCGGTGCGGAATGCCAGCACCCAATACAGTATAGGCGCCTCATAGTCACCCTCAAGCGGGTACAGAAATATATTGACCGGAATGCCGCTCGGCAGTTCACGCAATGCATTGAGGTGTAAGCGGAATCGATCACGCCCGCTAATGGACCTGCTGTTCGTCACGGGTTCATCCATCGTCGGCAATCCGTCGACGAGCAGGATGATATTGTCTGGCAGCGGCGTCAGCCTCGATGCAACCTCCCAGGCCGCTTTCATGTTTGTGCCATTCTCAGGCGGCGTGCGCCGCAAGGTCCGAATAGCTTCATCGATCTGTTCCGTGTCGTCCGACTTGAGCCACACGCCGTCACTTCCTTTGATTACAGGTTCGACTTCGTTATTAAACATGTAAATCTGGAATTCGCTGCCCGGTTGAAACTGCGCGGTCAGCCAGTCGACGCTGGCAACGACCTGGCGCCATTTGACGGCCCGGAGCTTTTCATCAATCGACATGTTGCGTCGCCGGATAATATTGACGATCGTGCTGTCGAGCATGCTCGCTGAACGGTCCACCAGGATCAGCGTTCGTGTGCCGCCTAGTCTGAGCCCGGTCAGGTACTGACGATCGCCCTCGCCCTTGAACTCGCGCAGGCTGTTGCCTTCCTCATCTTCCTCTGCCGCGAGCGCCAACAAGCGTTTCACTTCGTCTTCGAGCGACTTGATGTCTGTCTGAAGTTCTTCAATCCGCTCAATCTCGGCCAGCGTTTCAGAGTCATATTTCGACAGCTCCGCTCGCAGTTGCTCAATCAGGGCGATGATCTGCGCAATCTGTCCTTCGGCGGTATCCTGCTCTTCTGCGAGATCCGCCATCGTATTCTTGGCCAGTACAAGATTCTTGCGTCCATCAAGAATTTCGACTTCGAGCTTTCGTGTTTCGGACATCAGGTCGGTCGGGTCATCTTCGGTCGGCTCCCGTACCTGAGCATTGATAATCATGAAAAACAGGATGACTGCACCAAAACCGCAACTCATGCAATCGAGGAACGACATGCTGAAGACTTCGAATGGCCTACGTTTACGAGCCACTGCCTGTCTCCGTTGTGATCAACCTGAATTCGTAGCCCGGCGTGCCAAGCCGAACAAGATCGCCGACCTGGAGTACCGCGGAACCGTCAATGCGATGACCGTTCAGGAAAGTGCCGTAACGACTGTGGTCGCGCACGATGCACTGGCCGTTTTCCTGCTGTAGCGAACAATGCCGGCGCGATACTCCGGGCATATCCTGCTGCAGATCGACGCAACGTTCTCCATCGCCAGGTTGCGAACCGAGCAGCAGCGGCTGCGTAGCAATTTCATGGGCGGTATTTTCAAACAACAGGTGTGTTGGAAGCCCACCACCACGCACGTCGCCGGTCGTTTTGGGTTCAACGGCGGACTGATCCCACGGCAATTGCCGGATCAGGCTGACCTTGCTATCACCCTGCCGCATATCGCGACAACGAGATAGCAGACCACGAGCCGTTGCGCCAGGCTCATGAAGATAGATATCGCCGCCGACACGAGCTGTAAGAATGTCAGCCAGCCCGGGCATCCGCGCAGCTCGATCTGACAGCTGCAGCGCCGGTGTTTCATCGGCCCGATACAACGCTCGCAAGTTACTGACAATTTGATGGTAAACCGGCGCAGCCGTGGCAACGAGCTCCAGTGATTCGAGTTCGGCCTGATGGGTTATTCCGCGGTACTCGATACTCAGCGTGATGCTTTTGCTGGCTGAGGCCGCCGCCAGCCAGGCTTGCAGATTATCCTGCAGCATTTGCTCAGTCTCCGCCGTATGCAGCGGATCGAATCGCGACTGTTGCACAAACGACTCTGCAATTAGTGCGATCCAGGCATCGAAGAGTGCAATCATGCCACTCCCGTCGACCACGGCAGAGCGATCAAACTGCACCTGGCCAGACTGCGCCACTCGCGTCAGAATCGCGGAGTGCAGGCTTAGGTCAACATGCACAGGAACCGCGCCTTTGTACTCGCGACGTGTTGCCGCAACCGCCGCGTCGACCATGGCGATGACAGGGATTTTCAGTTCAGCGGTAATGCCGAGGAACAGGCCGAGATTTTCAGTGCTCATGTAAGCGGGTACTGCAACGACGATTCCGTCGCCAGCGCCGGATACCTGTTTCCATATTTGTTCCAGTTGCCGACTCACGAGGTCGGCGGAACTTAGATGATGAAAGCGGCGATCGGCCAGTGCGGCCGTTTGCAGATTCGACCAGAATCCGTGTTGTATGCGCCGTGGTTTAACGCGCGCCTGCGAAAACGCATCGCTGCCAGTGGTCAACCTGTCATCGTCGAGCAGCGCGAACCCAGGTTCCCGATACAGGATCCTGGTCGCATCAAGTACGCAGATGCCGGCGTCGTTGATATGTGCTGCAAGGAGGGCCACGTCCGCTATCGTCCTGTCGCTAGTCTGCCTTCATGTGCCGGATCAACTTGTCGTTGCAGTAAGTTTCGCCATCAAAAACAAGTCGCTCCTGAAGCAACTGCAACTGGTGCACAAGAAACATCAGGAAAATGCTGATCAGCAACGCGATGAAGGTCGAGTTAAAAGCAACGCCCAGACTCTGCGTCACGCCAGCGATATCACCCTGTACCGCTTTGTCAGCCTGCGCGAGCGCCTCGCCGATACCGCGAACCGTACCGATGAAGCCGATCGATGGTATCGCCCACGAGATATATCGAATCATCGACAACTCTGATTCGAGACGCTCAGCCTCTGATTCATAAATATCGCGTGTACTACTCGATACGTCCTGAATATTGCGCGTATTACTAAATCGACGTAATGCGTTCAGCAGTGCACGAGGCAGCAGCATTCGCTGACTCTCTTCGGGCAGCGCCTCGATCTGTCGCGCAAATTCGCGCGTATCCTCGGGTAATATTCGCATCCCTTCGGCGACTGGCACGAGATCAACGTCTAGCAGGCGGCGCTCACCGAGGATCTGGACCGTTTTGAATCCCATGATCGCGAGTGCCCAGATACCAAGAATGAAACATGCCTCTTGTTCGAGGTCTTTAATAAGCACCGCGACGCGGCGTTCTCTAACGAAATCGGGATCGGCCGCGGCGGCGATATTCTGCTCTTCGATTATCCTTTCAGCATTCGGTCGAACCACCGAAACGTAAAAGGCATGCACGATAATAATCGCTATGATCAACGCGAATAGTTGAAATACGAATTCAACCGGTATGTTCTTTTTTTTCATAAGTTAGTAATCAGGCTAAATATCTGTTGGAAACGGGATGGACTGGTCCGCCGGAATATCCTCGCTCGGCCGAAAGTCGTCGTCTGCGTCGCTGAACCCTTGTTCGTCGAGACCTGTCTCATCGATAACTTCAGGTTCGTCGATTTCTTCAGGTTCGTCGATAACTTCGGTATCGACTTCAGTCTCTTCTGTTTCATCGGCTTCACCCTCAAGTTCCTGCGCGCATACCGGCGCAGCAAATGACGAACTGATGATTAGAAGAAACAGCAGACGGTACACATCAAGTCCTCGTTAGGCGGTCTATGATCTTTGACCGGATTCGCACGAGATTGTCGCACGAAATCTCAGAATACGGTTCGGGCAATACGAAATCCGACGTCAGGGCGCGCATCGGTCCCGGAATCACGATAGCTGAGGCGCAACTCTAAAATGCCGGAATGCCGCCAGCTTGAGCCCCGAATGACATGACTTTTGCCTGTTTCTGGTCCCATCGGATCGACAATCGGAGTCTTGATGCCGGGCGTCGGCACGGAATAGATATCATTGACCCATTCGGCTACGTTGCCTCCGCCATCGTGGATTCCGATCGCATTCGGCTTGAACTTGCCGGCCGGTGCGGTGGATGCGAAGCCGTCGTTGTAGCGTGGCAAAATTGATGGCACCAGATCGATCGCTGACTTGTCCGCATAATTGCCACTGTCCCGTGTCGGTGACATTTCGTTGCCCCAGGAAAATTTTTGCACCCCTGCACTGCCTGCGAAACGAATTGCCCACGCCCATTCGGCTTCGGTCGGCAGCCTGTAACCGTTGGTCAGCGGTCGTATGATCACCCATTCACCAAATTTTTCCTCGTAGGCAGGTTTCAGGCCTTCCCTCGCGCTTAGCCAGTTGCAGTACTGCACCGCGTCGGACCAGGTGACGTTAGCGACCGGATTCTTTCCGCCGGCCATCGACGGATGAATATCGCTGCCGGAATCGTGGCCCGTGCGGAACTTCGCGAACTCGCCATTGGTGACTTCGCGGACACCGATCAGAAATGGTCGGGTCAATGTCACCGGGACCAGCACTTCGTTCGCTCGCCTGCCTTGTTCGGAGCGCGATGAGCCTAGCGTAAATGTCCCGGGTTCAACACGACGCATGAGCTGATCATCCACGGTATTCACCGTAAGTTGAATTTTTTCCTGCTCGATCGCAGCCAGCGAGCGCAAGCGCGCGGACACTGTTTGAGGATAGCCCGGGCGTGGCGTTATCGTGCGCGACCAGGATTCATAACCTGACTTTCGAACCTCGACACGATGCGGTGCTGAACTGAGCCGCAAAGTGGTTGCGCCGCTGCCACGCTCGCGTCCATCCACGTATACGGTCGCGTCCGCGGGATACACATTGACGGTCAGCGAACCGGCTCGAGCAGACAAGTCGACTGTGATCGAATCGCTCGCGGCAGCCTGTAATCGTACATTGCGGCTTGTCGCACCATATCCGGCCTTGGACAAGCCAATCTTGTAGTCGACGCCGGGCGATAACGCGAGTGTTATCGGCGATTGCCCACGATAACGGCCGTCGACTGTCACGTTCGCCGCCCTCGGAATCGATCTTACGAGCAATTTCGCGTTGGCAGGCACCAGCTGTATGAGCGGCAACACCTGGTCGGTATTCGGTTTCGCCACTACTGTGCCGTCCCAGGCCTGAAATCCTTCATGGATCACACTGATCTGGTGCGTGCCCTCCAGAATCTCGACGGTCGCGGGCGTTTCGCCGATGCGCTGATCGCCGGAAAAAATAGTCGCACCTGCCGGTTCCGATACCACTTCGACGTTCGACCAGCGAGGAATCAACTGAACGTATAACTCCTCATGCAACCCGAGCCCGCGAACGCTGACGACATCTCCGAATGGCAAGAAACGCTCTGCACGCACGCTGACACTGTGCTCGCCTGGCTGCAATTCGACTGGCCCGTATGGCGCCTTACCAAGAACGCTGTTGTCGATCGATACGACCGCGTCGACGGGCGGGTTCGTGACGACTGTCAGACGACCAGGCAGTCGACGCATTCTGATCTCGATCGTCTTGCTGGCTTCATCACCGACGACAAAACTCTGGTTAACGTCGTAGTAGCCTTGTTTTTCTACAGTAACCGTATGCTCGCCGCGCCGCAGCAAAGTCCGATCGCCAATGGGTAACTTGAACCAGCCACCCGATATCGAAATGTCATCCGGTTCTGCCGGATAAACTTCAACCTGAATGGAGGCGGAGCTGAATAGCAGGTACGAGAGCACGGCAAGGGTGCCAAGTCCGACACCGATCGCGATTTTGAGAGGGCTGCGGTGTGATTCTTCCGCCGCTGCATGGGTCTGTGCGGCGCGACGAAACGCTGTCGGCGCTATTGATTCGTCATCAGCCTGTTCGGCATCGTCCGACAATTCAGGTGGCTGCGTGACGTACGCGCTGTCTTCAAGTTCAACGTGAAGAATTAGACGATCATCCGCCGCAGACACGCGAATTCGACTGCCAAAAAATTGCAACAGGTCCTTGTCAGCGAGACGCCTGCTCGCCACTAGCGGCTGACCGTTAATCTGCATCGAGTCATCGCGCCCGAACGGTTGCACAAACGGAGCACCGTCGAGCAGATCGAGCAACATGACCGGACCGCCGCCGGGTCCCGGCAGTCGCAACTGGCAGTCTGTGCCAGTGCCAACGCGTAGTGGCAAGCTGCCTGCGTCGATACGGCGTTCGCCCTCAACATCCCGGATGATCAGGTGATCGAAACTCAAATTGCTTCCTCGCAGCGAACAACGACAGGCTGGCGCTCGATCTCCGGAGCTACACGAAACTCGAGTCGCACGTCCCGATAGCCTGGTCGGCTTCCTACCGCCACGTAGGTGCCAGGCCTGAGATCCAGTTGACGTGTTTCGAAGCTACCGAGTTTACCAACTTTGTATATGGAGACGTTGGTAACATTGTCCGAGACCAGCTGCACTGTCAGTGGCGTTGCGGCACGTTTCAGCAGGCGCGAGAGTTCGTCACGTTGGCCGGATAGCCGCGGCCCGATCTCGGGCATACGAGTGATGTCGACGACGAGCCGCGTTGCTTTGGCCATTGTGGATGCGGTACTCAAAGCATCCGGCTTGGCCATGTATTCGTCCAGCTGCGCGTGCAACGCGGACATCTGTCGCGCCCGGTTAAGCCCTTCCTGAGCAAACAACAGGTTCGCATCGATCTCGAGAATAGTATTGTACGTGTCGACAGCAGTTTCCCAGGCCTCTTGCCGTTCCTCGCGCACCGCCTGCTGCTCGAGCGTTGCAATGCGATCGAGGCGGATGCCCTGATCCACCTGCAGCAGACCATCGGCAGGTTCAGGTGACCCGGGCATGATCTGTTGCGCCATGCGAAATGATGCCCTGGCCCCGGGGTAGTCACGCTCAGCCAGTGCCGCAAGGCCTTCAGTCATGCGCTCATCAAATTCCATTTGCTTGATCGTCGCCAGCACTCGTTGCAGGCCGTCTCGTGCGGGTTGCCATTCCGGATCTAATTCTGCCGCCTCGGCGAAACTCTGGCGCGCCGCTTCGAGTTCCAGATCGCTCTCGAACTCGAAGCCCTGGTCGGTCAGCGACATCACTGTATCGAGGTTCTTAGCCCGCATGTATCCCGCCTGCGCCGCGGCATGGCTTGGACTTATTGCTACCGCTAGCTCGAAGAGTCGAATTGCCTCCACAGCATCTGCGGCATCGAGTGCCGCCCTGGCCTCCGCGAACGTGGTGGCAAAGACCTGATCAACTTCATCGAGCAACGGTTCGACTATCGCAATCGCCTCACCATACTTTTCAGCGGCAATATCGTAGTTGCGCGCCAAATAAGCGCTGTCGCCCTCAGCATAAATGGCCTGGGCCTGGCTGAAACGCAATCCGCCCCAGCGTTGCACTGCCCGATTTTCAAGCGTGTTCATCATCGAGAGCAATTCGCCGAGAATCTCTTCCGTATCTGCGCGCGCCCTGACCCGTGCATCCCGCCCGCTCAGGTCCTCGACGTTTTCACTGAATCCGACCCCTCGATCGCTCTCGGCTTCCGGTTCGGCTTCAGTCGATTCGTCAGACAACTCAACGACGGGCTCAGAGTCCTCGACCGTCACGGTATCCGGCAGGAAAAACACGACCCCAATCAGAATGGCAAGAAGCACTCCGAGGCTGATTCCGAGCGTCTTCGGACTAATACCCGAGCCTTGTTTGCTCGTCACGCTCGATGCCGCGGCGGCATGCTTCGATAGCGGCCGCACGCTGTCACTGACTTCAATAACCTCGTCAACCTGCGCTTGGCCCCTGGCGACGTAACTTGCGGGTGCGGGCGCCGGGGCGAAGCCGGCGGATTCGAGTGCCGCCGCAACTTCTTCGGCATCAGGTCTCGCAATTGCGTCCTTTTCGAGCATGCGTGCGACAAGGTCTGCGATGGCAGCCGGTATTGGAGAGTTGTCGACTGCAAACAACGGCGCCGGCACCGTATTTTGAATGTCCTCGACAGTGGACGCTGATGAGTAAGGCGACTGACCGCTAATCAGTTCGTAGATCAGGCCACCGAGCGCGAAAATATCATCTGCTGGCTGTGCCGCAGCACCGACCAGTGCCTGGGGGCTCGCGGCAATCAGCGAACCACCTCCGGCGGCTGCATCAACTTCTGCCGCCACACCGAAGTCGATCAGGTAAGGGGCGCCGTTGTGGTCGAGCAGCAGGTTTGCAGCTTTGATATCGCGATGCACGATATCTTTGCCATGCGCATAGCGCAGTGCGTCCGCCAGCAATGCAATCGGCGGGAGAATATGTTGCAGCGGAGCGCCCGCAAGTACACTGATATCAGGACCGTCGACAAACTGCAGGCTGTAAAACGTGTTGTCAGGATCGTCGTTAAATTCGAACACACGCACAATGTGTGCATGCATCAGACGTATACAAGTCTGCCATTCCTTGTGGAAATCAGCCGCCGTAACTCTATCGCTGATGAGTATCTTGAGCGCGACGGATGCACGGGTCAGCCTGTCCGTCGCAAGCCAGGTCTCAGCCGCCGCACCGGTTCCGAGCTTCCTGACCAGCGTATAGCGGCGCGCAAGCTCAATTCCTTTTCGCAGGTCTTGCATCAATCAGTGATCGCTTATCCCGTTGGTTCGGGGATACGCACAGGATCCGGATCACTGGCGTCTGCCGTGTCCACGAATCCCGTCTCAGCTTCGTAAATTTCTCTGAGCAAGCTCCGCCAGCTTTCGTATTGAGCGGCGGCCGTACCAGTCAGGCGACGCGTTTCACCCTCGACAGTCACAACCATCGGTGCGGCTTCAGCGCCGAAGGACTCCGACAGCTCTTTGATGGACTCAATATGCATCGATGCCTCGGAACGACGGGAAAATCCCGAGATTATGGTCTCAAGGCCTTGCCCGATGGCTATGTTTTGCAGGCTGCGTTGCATTTGCCGCTTGGAATAACTCGAACTGCCGGTATCAACAGCCAGAGCGCCCGCAAGAACGACAGCACCCATGAGCGTCTGCAGGGCAGCGGAGCGCTTCACCTGACGATAATTGATCGACTCTTCGCGAGCCGTCTTGCGCCAGGAATGATACGGAATCGCGATGCCGTAATAGAAGTTCGCATAGTGCTCGTTGAGTGTGTCGACCACCAGTCGATCGCGCTCGCGAATCTGCCTTAGCCGATCAACGGCTGGATCATTCTCGGCGGGCAAGCGGATTATCGATAGCATCCCATCCTCGTCTGCTACCAGATGCTCGCCGAAAGATGCTGGCGACATGTCCGCAAAAAATTTCAGTTCGGTAACCTGCCGAATCTCCCGAACAGATTCCATCGGAATCTGTTGCACGTAAGCCTGCAGGTCGTTGGCGATATCGTTGAACACCTTTTGGTACGGATCTTCGCGCCGATCGCGATTCTCCGAATAGGAAGAGATGCCTGTCTGTGTCTCGTAGGACCTGCTGTACCAATGTTCCCCGCGAGCATCATCGACAGAAATTTCCAGCGTGACGTATTCGCCATCTGACTTTTCGATCTTGCCGCTGATGATTATGTCGGTGAACGCCTCGCGCGACGGGACGACGCGAACTGCCCCCCAGTGACCGGTCCCCTGCAAGGTCGTTTTCAGGTGGTACGGCATATAACGAGCTTCCGCAGAGCGGATCTCCTCGTAGACGCCACTCTTTTCCGGGTCGTTGTCCTCGGCAAGCCCATCCGAAAATTCGACGACACCAATATCCAGCAACATCGCCTCATCGGGTGGCGCCTCTGCCACTACCAACTTAGTCTCTTCAGCCGTAATTACCTCGTTGACCGAACAGCCTTGCAGCACAAAGCAGTAGGCTGTCAGCAAAAATGCTGTACGTATCATAGCTCTCAAGTCGAATTCCTAAATACCGTTGTACTTGCGGTATTCCTCCCACAATCGTTCGCGCAGCGCGGGATCGTCCTCGGCAAGTGCGGCCTCACGCAATTGCCTGGCGATAATATCCTCGTCCACCGTTATTGGAATGTCTTCGGGTGTCCGCTCGCGTAATTCTTCCTGGGTCATGCCGGCCGTTGGGGATTCGCGGGACATGCCGGTATTCGCGACCGAAATCGAATTACCACCGCTACCCTCATTATTGCCGCCACCACCGGCAGCACCGCTGCCACCGCCGCTGCCTGCCTGTTCACCGAGGCTGATACCACCACCACCGGCGCCTGTTGTGCCTTCACCAAATCCTTCCGTGTTGCGTCCGACAGTGGAGATCTCGCGTTGCTCTTCCTGCAGCACCTCATCGAAGCCACCAACGGATTCCTCAAGTTCCTGGCCGAGTCGTGCTGCACGTTCTGCATCGCTCTCCCCGGGAAATTCACCCATGCCACCTGCACCGCCAGTGCCTTGCATGCCACCTTGAGCGCCTCCAGCGCCTTCCGCACCTCCGCCGCCTTCAGCACCTTCGGCGCCTTCGGCGCCTTCAGCTCCACCACCGCTGCTGCTGGCACTCGCGCTATCACTTGCCGATTCGGAGCCACCGCCACCACCGCCGCCAATGCACTCGCCGTCCTGGCCCATGCCACCTACGCCACCCGGTAAAGCGCCAGTGTCACCGCACTCGCTATCCGAAGAGCTGCTTTCATCTTCCCACTCACTGGGCTCAGCAGAATCGCCTTCGCCACTGCTGCCGGCGTCGGCGGATGTTTCGCCGTCACCTCCACCGCCGCTGGAACTTGGTGGTGGCGGGACACCCTCAGATTCCGCGCCGCCGCCAGGGAAACTGCCAACCTCCCCACCCGGGCTGCCAGACTCACCGGAGCTTCCCGTCGGTCCGCTGGATCCGCCAGGCGGTCCACCCGGGGGTTCACCCGATTGGCCTGATTCCCCCGATTCGCCGGATTGGCTACCGGACTCACTAGATTCGCCACTGGACTCACCACCTGACGGCGGCGGCGACCCACCCGGAGGTGGAGGCATGCCGCCAGAAGGAGGCATCCCACTGCTCGGTGGGCTGGGCATTCCGCCGGACGACGACTGTTCCTTGCAAGCACCGGTCACCACCGCGGCAAACGCAATAAATATCAGTGGTTTGATCCAGCTTGAAACTGATGTGGATGATTGACCTGGTTTCATCGTCCTGACCCTCTGTATCGCGCGGACTGCATAGACTTTGGAGCACCAAACACATGCTCGAGTTCCATCGAAATCACCGCTACGACAAAACTGTCAGCAGAACTTCTGCAGCAATGACGATAATACGCGGTCGGCCCACGATCAACACTTATGGTGATAGTCCTCGAAACACCGTCTTTTTGCAGCGAGGACGAAGTTAATTATCTGATTTTGTTAAATTTATGTCGCCTGGTCTGCGGCTGGACGGAAGGACTTGCGAAACAGAATCATGGATAAATCATCCGGTTTGCTCGGCTGGCCGACGGATGCGCCAGCCATACGCCGGTTTGCGAGCGTAATTACCCGCGCAACTGCATCATCCAGAGGGCCTTTGCGAATCCTCTCAATGATCTCCTCGAGATGGACGTTATCCATGAGCCCATCGCTTGCAAGCAGAATTGTGTCGCGTGGTCTCAGCTCGACTTCAGTGCCCACGTCGATGCGCATATCCGTAGTACCGAGAAAATTCGAGACCAAATGTCGATCTTCGTGATGCAGCGCCGCTTTCTCATCCAGAAAACCGGCCTCGACCGCGAATCCGGTTGGCGAATGCGCTGTAGTCTGCAACTTGATCAGGCCGCGTTGTCCAACCACGATCGCCTCCGAATCACCGATGTGATAGGACCGGACTGTCAGACCTTCTATCGTGATGACTGTGAGGGTGGTGGCTGATCCATTGCCAATACTTTGTACCGCGGCGTTAGCGGTCTCAATGCCGTTCAGAATAGCAGTGCGCAACAGCATTGTTTCGGCGCTCGCCAATTGCAGCGACTCGATCAGGGAGCTTACGGCCGTAAGCGACGCGCGTTTGCCTGCCGGCAAACCACCGGCGCCATCGGCAACAATCAATACTGCTGCCTGAGGGCCGTAAGGGACAATTGCGACCGTGTCTTCGTTTTCGGATTCCTTATCGGGCGCGCGGCAAGTGTATGCAACGACATCCCCACCGCCAACGGCTGTACGACGCTGATCGGCGTCCGTTGCGCCATCCAGTATTACGACATCGCTACTCATGCCGGACAGGCTCCCTGCACCAGGCACAGTAATTCCAGAACTCCTTCGCTATGCCCCATTTGCACGCCTTGCACGAGTGCCTGCTGCCTGCCAGCTTCCACGGTTTGCGCACCTTGGTTCGGCACCACGGACAGTAGCGCATGAAGGGCATCAGCAATCCGCGACAACGTTTGTTGCTACATCGTGTTGTGTAGCGTTTATCCGGATAATGGCGACTGGTCTCCTCCACAAAACCTGGACCGTAACACCAGGGGCAATAGTCCCAGTCATTCTTGACGCCACGTTCACAACGTGGACAGCTCGACGGCATTGACGACTCGGTACCTCTTGCGGGGTTATCGAATCCACACCATGGGCAAGCCTGCATACCCTCGGACACGGGCCCTTCGCAGCGACGACAGTGATGGCCGGTGTACAGGACCTTCCGATACTTCCTCTGATACTCACGCCATTGCAGCTGCCGCCATGACGAGCCACTGCGACTGCCACTTTTTGGCTTGGCGCGCTTTTGCCTGCGTGCGTGACTTTGCAGTCGCTCGAACTCGGCTTGCATTTGCGTCGCGTCACGGAATCGCCTGGCCGGGTCCAACTGAATCGCCTTTTTTAGAAATTCCGTAAATTCCGGGCGCACTCTGGATGCCAGCTTATCGTGACCAGCCATTGGCCAGTCAAACGGCCACTCTGGCAACTTACCGGAGAATAGCCGGTACAGGACGAGTCCCATCGAAAAAACATCTGACTGGAACTTGGGCCGGCCCATTGCCTGTTCGGGAGCGATGTAATCGATGGTTCCGGAACCTGATGCTTTGAGGGTGCGCAGGTTGATTTTCGCGAAGCCGAAATCTGCCAGCTTGAGTTGATTATCCGCGAAGAGAATGAAATTTTCGGGTTTGATATCGCAGTGGATGATCTTGTGTTCATGCGCATGCGCCAGGGCCGCCAACGCCTGGCTCGCAAGATCCATTGCCCGTGCGTTCGAGATGCGCCGCACGATGCGATCGGCGAGCGATTCTTCACCCAACTCCATTGCAATCACGAAGTGGTCGTCTATGTAGCTGGCATTGAGTACGGAAAGAATATTCGGGTGCTTTAGCTTGGCCGCAACCTGCACTTCGTGCAGGAATTCTTCTTCGCCGAAGTGGTCGCCGGACTTCGGGATTTTCAGTGCAACCCGCGTCTTGTGTATCGTGTCGAAAGCACGATAGACGTCGGCCAATGGCCCCGATGCAATGCGACCAATAATGCGGTATTTATCTATCTTCTGCCGTGCTCTGAGCATGATTATTTGCCCGTCCTCACTCGCACTACAGCATTGGCCCAGCCGGTCATCAGTTGCTGCCGACGCTCTTCAGTCATATCGGGTTCGAACAACGCATTCCGTTGCCATAGTCCTGCTATTTGATCGGTGGACTCGATAACCCCGCTTTGCAGACCCGCAAGGTAGGCAGCTCCGAGCACCGTGGATTCGACATTAACCGGACGCTCCACTGAAACGTCGAGGATGTCAGCGAGAAACTGTAAGAACCAGTCATTTGCCACCATGCCACCGTCAACGCGGATAGTAGAGGGAACAATGCCGTCCTCCGACATCGCCACGACCAGGTCGCGCGTCTGAAAAGCAACTGCCTGCAATGTCGCAGTCACAATTTCTTCGCGTCCGCTGCCGCGTGACAATCCGAGAATCGCGCCCCGTGCCTGTGCATCCCAATGGGGCGCGCCAAGGCCTGCAAATGCAGGGACAACATGAACATCGTCAACAATGCCCGTGGCTGTGGCGATTGTCTCTGACTGCGCTGCCGAATCAATAATACGTAACTCGTCGCGCAACCATTGCATCGCCGATCCCGCGACAAAGACACTTCCCTCAAGACCGTAGGTGACCTCGCCAGCAATTCGGCTGGCAACGGTTGTCAGTAAATGATTTTCAGAAGCCAGGGCCTCACTGCCCGTGTTGGCGATGACGAAACAGCCGGTACCGTAGGTACTTTTTGTCATGCCTTTGTCAAATCCCGCCTGACCGATCAAGGCGGCCTGCTGGTCACCGGCCATGCCGAGAATCGGAACGGTACCACCCAACGTAGCGTCATCGCTGGTCCCGAACTCCGCAGCACAATCGCGCACGTCGGGCAACAATTCAACGGGAATGTTGAAAAGCTTCAGCAACTCTTCATCCCATTGTTGCGTGTGAATATTGAAGAGCAGCGTTCGCGACGCATTGGTGGCATCAGTGGCATGTACGTCCCCGCCTGTCAGGCGCCAAAGCAAGAAACAGTCGACGGTACCGAACGCTAACTTGCCGGCTGCCGCGCGTTCGCGAACACCCTGCACGTTGTCGAGTATCCACGCGATTTTCGTTGCCGAAAAATATGGGTCAAGTCGCAAACCGGTTTTCTCGATGACGAGCGATTCGGCACCGTCCGCCTTCAGTCGCTCACAATGTGCCGCGGTGCGACGATCCTGCCAAACGATTGCATTGTGTACGCACTCCCCGCTCTCGCGGTCCCAAATCAGCGTCGTCTCACGCTGATTGGTGATGCCTATCGCCGTGATGTCAGTGGCAGTCGCACCGACTTCCTGCATCGCCAGCCGCGTCACATCCTGCACCGACTGCCAGATAGCCTCAGGATCGTGCTCAACCCAGCCCGGCTGCGGGTATATCTGTGCAAATTCCTGCTGTGCACTTCCGACTACCGCCGCAGAGTGGTCGTAAATCACCGTGCGACTGCTACTCGTTCCCTGATCGATTGCCAGCAAAAAGCGACTGCTCATAACGTGCCGTCCTGGCGGTTGTCGATACTGAATATTGGTTTGTGGATTCCCATCTGCCGCCCTGTATCACGCGGATACGGCCAGTCGCCCTGTGTCGTGGCGACTGTTCGTATGTCCTCGAGGATACTCGACGGCCATGGTGCAACGCGCCGGGTCGTCAAATCCACGTGCAGATTCATCCACTCCGCCGTGGCCGCGACGAAATGCTGTTCGGCATGATACAGGCGCTGGAACTGATGGATGCGTTTCTCGTCGAAGGCAAGAACCTGTGCGGTTACAAGATAAGGATCGTCCAGTTTTAGCTCACGCCTATACATGACATGTGCTTCAACGGCAAATGTCGAACTGTTCATTTCCCGGATGTGTTCAGCAGTGATTCCGAAACGATCCCAAAGCGAGTCAACGCCGCGATCAAAGGCCAGCACATAGTAAGCGACATTCATGTGGTCGTTGACGTCAATCCACTCGGGCAGGACGCGCCCACGGCACACTTCGACTCCGATGATCCCGGTATCCGCCATTAGCGGTAACGCCTACGCTTCGTCGAGCAAAGCGATGTTACGGAAGTGCTCGAGCGCCTCCGGGTTTGCGAGCGCCTCTGTATTTTTGACCGTTTCTCCATGCACGACGGAGCGTACTGCAAGTTCGACGATTTTGCCGCTTTTCGTTCGCGGAATGTCCGCGACATCGACGATCTTTGCCGGGACATGTCTTGGCGTCGTATTCTTGCGGATGACCGTGCGAATCCGGCCGCACAATTCGTCATCGAGAACGACTTCAGGACGAAGAACTATGAACAGCACTACGCGAACATCATCGTCCCAGTTCTGACCGATCGCGATGCTCTCTACGACTTCATCGAGTTTCTCGACCTGACGATAAATTTCAGCCGTGCCGATACGCACCCCGCCCGGATTTAATACGGCATCCGAGCGACCGTAGATGATCAGTCCACCATTTTGTCTTAGTTCAGCGAAGTCACCGTGTGCCCAGATACCAGGAAATCGGTCAAAGTAGGCAGCACGATAACGCGCGCCATCCGGGTCATTCCAAAAACAAACGGGCGCAGACGGAAATGCCTGTGTACAGACCAGTTCGCCTTGTTGTTCGACGAGCGCCATGCCCGACTCGTCAAATATTTGCACGGCCATACCTAGACCGCGACACTGAATCTCTCCGCGGCGAACTGGCAGGACCGGATTGCCAAGAACAAAACAGCTCAGAATATCGGTGCCACCTGCAATTGACGAAAGCTGCACATCATCACCGATTGCATCGTAAACGTAGTCGAAGCTCTCAGGCGCAAGCGGCGAGCCCGTTGACAGTATCGCCCGGAGATCCGGCAATTCGTAGTCATCTTTCGGGCGGACCCCCGCTTTCTCGAGCGCCGACAGGTACTTCGCGCTGGTACCGAATACAGTAACGCGTTCGCGTTCAGCCATTTTCCACAACACGTGCCC
>Ga0070723_10000099_pt1 | contig 25317 bp, 20 predicted proteins | sample tdAd002_FD_67277 | JGI IMG/M metagenome (GOLD analysis project Ga0070723, IMG submission 67277) | Marine sediment microbial communities from the Atlantic coast under amendment with organic carbon and nitrate - tdAd00.2 | ecosystem: Environmental > Aquatic > Marine > Coastal > Sediment | place...
TGCCTGGTCCTGGTATTAATCTGGGGCTGGTAATACATTTCCAGCTCGTCATTCTTGAGCGCTTTGCGCAGCCCGCTTTCAATGGAGATTTTTTCAGCGGCGGCGTGTTCCAGTCTGGCGTTGTAGAAGGTATAGCCATTTTTCCCGGCAGACTTGACTTCATACATGGCCATATCTGCATTTTTGATTAGCGTGTTGATATCTTTTGAGTCAATCGGGAACACGGAGATACCGATACTGACATTGATATAAACTTCCTTTCCACGCAGGTAAAAAGGTTGCTGCAAACTGGCAATCAATTTCTGCGCCACACTTTCAGCCTGGGCCCTGGACGTGGGTTGGGGGAGTAGCAACATGAATTCATCGCCGCCGAGTCGGGCCAGGGTGTCACCCGTTCTGATTTCAGTCTTGAGTCGTCCTGCAACTTCGACCAGCAGCTGGTCGCCAACCACGTGACCAAAGCTGTCATTGATCAATTTGAACCTGTCCAGATCGAGAAACATCACGATCAGGGTTTCGCCGGTTCTTTCTGCCTGTTTGATCGCAAGATCCAGACGGTCGCGTAACATGGCTCGATTGGGTAGTTTGGTGAGCAGATCGTGGTAGGCCTGGTAAGTAATTACTTTTTCGGCTTCCTTTCTCCGCGAAATATCGCGCGCGACACCGTAGGTGCCCTGGTAGGTGCTCACCTTCTTTGAATCTTTCGAATCTACTGAATATATCCCCATCGAGTTGAGTTCAATTGGGCAGGTCGAGGCTTCGAAATGCTTTGAAGCATCGGCAGCATTACATTTCAGGCCGAGTTCGACGGTTCTATTTGTGCGGCTTGCTCGGCGTCGTTCATTGAAAAGGTACTCGGCTTTCAGGCAGTCTTCATCGGCAATGAATTCACTGAAGTGCTTGCCTATCAAATCACTTTTCTGGAAACCCAGCAGCCTGGTAACGCTATCGTTCACAAAAGTGAATTCACCCGCCAGGTTCAGGATATAAATCAGATCGGGAGAGTTATCGACCATGTAGCGATGAAGTCGTTCAGAGTGTTCCAGACGATTTTGAATCTGTGCTTTTTCTTGCTCGATAAGCAGTTTATCCAGGGCATTGCGAATGGCATGCTCCAGTTCGTCGAAACTATAGGGTTTCTTGAAAATCTCGTAGGCGCCCAGGCGAATAGCTTCGGTGACCTTGTTGATCGAGGTTTCACCGCTCAGCACAATCACGGTTGTCTGTATTTTCTTTTCCTTGATGAACGCCAACACCTGGTCGCCTGACTTTTTAGGCATGTTGAGGTCAAGGATTATTAAATGAAATTGTCGTTGCTGGATGAGTGCTATGGCGACTTCGCCGTCTTCGGCCTGGGTAATATCCGGCCATTTTGTCTGTAGCAATGTTGCCAGGCTTTCGCGGGCACGGAGATCGTCGTCTACGACCAGGAACGAGACGGGCTTATCAAAGGCTCGAGCCTTTTCTTCAAAATTGATCAACGAATTTTCCATGGGTTTAAGTCATCGGGCTACTGTTCAGTTGACAATGGAATTGACACTTCGAATAATGCGCCTCTTACCTCGTTTTGCATATACCTGATTTGGCCATCAAAGTGGTCTAGAATTTCAGATACTACCGAGAGTCCAAGTCCGCGGTCACTACCTTCCTTTTTACTGCTCAAGGGAGAGAAAAGTAGTTCCCGGGTTTTTGCATCGACGCCTTTGCCCCGGTCAGAAATAGAAAATTGCGCGAAAGCCTTGCCGTCAATATTGACGAAATGATGGCTGGAAATCATGATCGCCGCATCATCGGTCTGTGCTTCAATTGCGTTTTTCACCAGGTTAAGAATAATCTGGCGCAAGGCGTCCCGTGTAATACTTACCTCGGAGTCGAATCTGTCGAGGCTCCACATTGTCTGAACCTCGTTTTTACTGCTGATGGATTTCACGTATAACGGGATACAGGCTTCCAGCTCGGCGTTTAAGAATACTGGCTCGGGCGGGATTTCCTTGCCGTCCTTGAAATTCAAAACGATATTGCGAATTCTTTGCAGCTCGTCCTTCAAAATCTCCATTTCCTTACTTCCATCGGCACCATCGGCTTCCGACTTGAGCCTTACGATATCGATATAATTTCCAATAACACTCAGCGGATTGCTGATTTCGTGAATCAACTTGTCGATTTCTCTTTGTTCACCCTCGCTTCTCACTTTGTCCGCCAGGGTTTGCCGACTTGAATTCGGATTGCTTTTCAACCATATTCCGGCAATGTTTTCCAGGTAACTGGAAATAATATCCGACAGCTTTTCCAGGTTGTTTTTTTGTGTTTTGTGAGCACCGATAACAATCGTGCCAACGACCTCATCCTCAAAAATTATCGGTAAGCTCAAGGCAATGCCATGGTGCAGTCGGCGAACTATCTGGCGGTCGATTATGGGAGATTTCCTGTCATCGGTATGCTCAGGTTCGATCCATAGTTTGCGCTTCTCATTGAAGCTTCTGCATACCTGGCTGTCTTTGTTGTTGATTGAGAATTTGCTGGCTGGCTGGGTAAGGTTAATTTCGTAAAAAGTCAGGAAGTCGGTAGATTCCGAATCATGGAACAACAAGGCCACATCGGAAATCGAGAAGAATAATTGCATCTCCTTGGCGATCTTCAATAGCAGGTTTTTTGGTGAATCCAGCGCTTCGAAGTGCGATTCTTCGGAGCTAATCACCTTCACCAATGAGGCATCCCTGATTTTTCGCGCCAGGCGGATAGTTTCTTTTTCGATTTCACCGCCTAAATCATCCTGGGTGAGACTTCTACCCCTGGGTGAAGTAATGCCAAGCTTGGTGGCTGTTTGCGCCACCTTGTCCTGTACATGAAGATAGATTTTATTTACATCTGACTTGCTTATTAATTTTGATTCCCATTTGGTATCCGGATTGCCGGAACGACTCCAGTGCCGGGCGACATGGCTGGCCTCGGCAACTATTTGACAAAGAATATCAGAGCCTCGCAACAGCTCTTCTGATTCGTGATGGTAGCGGGTAGCATCGGCAATCGCAGGACTCAGGCTAGGCCACTGTTCGATGATGGCGGCACCCAGTTCGGTATGGCTAACGCCGAACTTCGAGATTTCCTGGGTGATTGTTGCGGCCTCGGTTTTCGCATTAATAATTTTGACATACTGGTCATGGTACTTGGCATCAAAAACGATTTGGCCGATATCATGCAGCAAGCCCGCCACGTAGGCGTCTTGCGGATGCTCGTAATCCAGGGCAATAGCAATGTCCCTGGCAAACACGGCGCAATACAGGGAGTCCAGCCAGGCGTTGTATAAAAACACCTTTTGCGAATTAATCAGGCCTGCAAAAAGCTGTTGTATTGACGAGGTTATGACCATGGATTTGACCTGGTCATGACCTATCAATGTGACCGCTTTCTCCAGGTTATTGATCGGCGGCTCAATCGCAAAAGAGGCCCTGTTCACGGCCATGGTCAATTTACTGGTGAGGGCGGCATCGAAGCTGATAATATCGGCCAGATCGCCGGTTGAACTGTCCGGGTCATGGCAAACATCAAGTAATTTACTAAGAATATGCGGGGGACTGGGCAGCCGAACCAGTTCCATGGATTCTATGATCGATTTTGGCGGGCTACCTGGTTCGTACATTACTTTTGTTTTATGCTTTGAATTCAGTACATTATCAGGGGCTCAATAATACACGATATTCATCGGTAAATTGAGAACCTGTCGGATATTAGGTAAATGATTTTGCAGCGAAATTTCCGTTAATGTTTTATAAATACTGGTTTTAGTGTAAGAATTGCCAACCCCGGACGTTGTTGCTGAAAACTTCAGGTATCGCTATGTCATACACATCAGAAAATCGCGCGGAGCTGGAAGTCCTGATGCTTTACAGGTCGGCTACTAACCTGGACGGTATAAAGATTCATAAATCGGCTGATCCCTCGGTAATAGCGGCGGCAGAGCGCCTGTTTGAGGGTGGCTTTATTACCCAGGTCGATGGTGGTTATCTTACCCCGCTGGGCAGTACGGCTGCTGAACATGCGCATTTGTTGTTTGATATGCTGAATGCCCGCATCAAGGGATAAACTCTCCCCGGTTAAGTGCCATTCCGGGAGTATTTATCTGTAATAAATAAGCGCGTCCCCTTTTACTATTTCCTGTTCGCGTCATAAAATCCGTGCGGAGTAATAAAAATGCGAATGGACATGATCGAAGCCAGGATTCCGGATATTTCTACGCTGAGGCGTATCAAGACGACTTCACAGTTATCAGAAGACCATCTGATTGCGCTAGCCAATCAACTCGAAGTATTTACCGCCGACGAAAAGGAAATACTGCTCAGTAGCGGTTCGATTGAAAAAACCAGTCTTTATATCGTAAAGGGAAAGGTCTCGCTGAACGCCAGCGATGGTAAAACCAGGCTCGTAATGGTTGATGAATCCCAGGAATTGAAGCCTGTCGCTCAACTGCGCCCCTGTATCTATGATGTAAGGGCCCTGGGACCGGTCGTTTACATGAAAATTGATACACAGAAGTTTGCCGATTTCGTGGAATCAGCCGAGGTGCCGCTGGTTGATATCAGCGTGCATACCCTGTTCACCGACGAAGACGAAGATAATTCCATTGTTAACCATCTGTACCATAACCTGATGGATAAGAGCATCTTGTTACCTGAATTACCCTCGGTGGCTGGCCGGGTTCAACAGATTTACAAGGATGAGGCTACCGATGTGGATGCCATGGTACGCATACTGATTTCTTACCCTGACATTGCCAGGAAAATCAAGAATGTTGCCCGCTATGCGCAGAATTACGACCTCAGCGTAACAGAAAAAACCCGGCGCTCTATTGAGCATCTGGGAATGTTGGCGGTGTATTGTCTGATCATGACTTACTCGGTCGGCAAGCTGGTCAAGCGCCTGCCGAGGCATCATATGCACCTGGTCAGCTCGTTTTGGGATCACAGCCTGAATGTTGCTGCCATCAGCCGCATCCTGGCGAAGAAAACCAGGCTGGTGTCACCTGACCTGGCCATGTTGGCGGGTTTGACTCATGGTATCGGTGTATTGGTTATCGATGACTTTCTGTTGCAACATCATGACCTGATGCTGGATCATCTCGAAATTGATCATGCTATCCAGGTTCTTCGGCCAGAGATTTCCGGCCTGCTATTACGCAAATGGAATTTTAGTGATGATTTGATATTAGTGGCCGAAGAGTGTGGCGAATGGTTGCGCGATAAGAAAGGTCCGGCAGATTTGTGTGATCTGGTTCTGGTCGCAAATTATTTAGGTTTGATGAAGAATGACAGAAATCACTCGCTACCACATGTCGACTCTATGCCGGCGATAGGAAAGCTCGGTATAACGCCTGAAGATAGTATTAACGCGATAAAGGAATCAGCAATCGTAAGGAAAAATATCGAGAAACTATTTAGTTAGGGTTATCCCGGTTAAGCAGATTTCTGATGCCTGATAAACGATGGTTTGAAAATGGGCTATACCTCAAGCCCCCTGGGCCAGTTGGCGTTCCTCATTATTCCTTGACCGCCTCGGCTTCGATTTCTACCAGGAATTCAGGTGCCGCCAGAGCGGAAATCTCGATGTAGGTGTTGGCACACAAGTGACCTGCGAGCATCTTGTCTCTTATCTTGCGGTAAACTGCGACTTGCCCGGGCAAGGTGACATAAATTGTGGCCCGAAGCAGGCTTTTCCTGGCGAAACCGCCAGCGGCCATCACCCCGAAGACATTGGACCAGGCGCGTTCCATCTGCGCTTCGAGGCCTTCCTCCAGCGTGCCATCGGGGCGCAGGCCAAGCTGGCCTGAGATTACGATGCGTTCCGCGGCAGCACCGTGAATTACGCCCTGCGCATAGCTTGACGCCGGTTTGACGACATCATCGGGATTTACAGTTTTCATAGAATACTCCAGGTTCCTGTGATCTATCAGAGGTAAGCTCAGTGATATCGGCGATGACGGTAATACGGTCTGGGATAGTAATAGAGCGAATCATAATACCACCAGGGTGGCGGGTAGTTGGGATATTGCGCCACAGTAGTCTTCTTCCACAGGTAAGATCCTTCCACCGTAACAATCGGGAATACGTAGTCATACTCACCGATGGGCCGTTTGACTTTGTCTTCGATCGTTCCGACCACGGTTAACAGATGCCCAACCTCGTATACGACGGGGTCGACGAACCCGCTAAAGCTGGCGATGAACCGCCCGTCACTCTTGCCGCTAGCTTCTGGTTTTCCATCGCTCCACAGCTGGCGGCGAACAATTTCGATCCAGGTATGATCGGTCTTGTTCTCCACTTTGGAGATTTCGCCACCCCAACGTACTTCTGCATCAATGTATTGATCTATTTTCAGTCTTACACTGGTCAGTGACGGATTGTTCACCGGGATTTTACTGATCGCCTCTGGTGGTTTGCTGGCACAACCGGCGGTAAGCGCAATCACAAGTCCTGCTAATAATCCAAATTTTCGCATCATGCTGTAGATCAAATCACGAGCGCAAAGTTTCAATGCTGACGCAGATCACGATGCTATTGTACAGGTGCCCATTATGGGGTGATGGCGGCTATAGAGGCCAGAGTTTTAGGTCATTGTTTGCTGCTGCAGAAGACTTTATTCGATCTCAGGTCTATGATATCGATTGATAATAACCCGACCAGCAGGAGGCGGCATGAACGATTATTACAATCTTGGTAACTACAGTCGCAGTATTTCAACCACATCTCCCGAAACGCAAACCTGGTTCGATCGGGGTCTGATATGGAATTATGCCTATCACCACGAGGAAGCGGTCGAGTGTTTCAGGAAAGCACTCGAGTATGATCCGGCCTGTGTGATGGCGTACTGGGGAATTGCCTATGCCATCGGGCCCAACTACAACAAGCAATGGGGTGACTTCGAAGACGATGAGAAGGAGAATTGCCTCGCCGCCGCACACGAGGCGGTAGCTAACGCAAGAAACCATCTGCACAAGGCCACTGCGATCGAAAAAGGGTTGATAGAGGCTCTTGCCGAACGCTATCCCGACGATGTGTCGATCGAGGATTTCGGTCCCTGGAATGACGCTTTTGCCAATGCAATGCGCAAGGTGTACCAGCAGTACTCCGACGACATGGATATTGTTACGATTTTTGCCGAATCGATCATGAATCGTACCCCGTGGAAGCTATGGGACCTTGCCACCGGGAAACCAGCCACGGGTGCGGACACGCTGGAAGCAATAGAGGTACTCGAAACTGCCTTCAGCAAGCTCGCCGGCCAGGGCTCGAACCGCCACCCGGGGCTGTTGCACATGTATATCCACTTGATGGAAATGTCTCCGCACCCGGAAAAAGCGCTGAATGCCGGCGACGGCCTGAGCGAACTGGTACCGGATGCCGGTCATTTGCTGCATATGGCCACCCACATCGACGTGTTATGCGGTGATTATCAGAACGTCGTGCTGCGCAATCACAAGGCTGTGCTGGCCGATCAGAAATATCTCGCGCGCTCAGGTGCGATGAACTTTTACACGATCTACCGCTGCCACAACTACCACTTCAAGATTTACGGGGCGATGTTCCTTGGGCAAATGCAGGTAGCGATGGAAACCGCCGATGAACTCGCAACCGCGGTGTGCGGCGAAGTGGTCGTGCTAATGGCCGACTGGGTAGAGGCTTTTTACCCGATGAAACAGCATGTGTTGATCCGCTTCGGCAAGTGGGACGAAATCAAGGCACAGCAGCTGCCGGACGATACGGAGCTTTACGCTGTGACCACTGCCTTGATCCATTATTCCAAATCGGTGGCCTGTGCCGCCACCAACGATATTCCCGGGGCCGAGGCTGCGCGTGATGATTTTCGTGCCGCAAAGGCCGCGGTACCTGAAACCCGCATGCTGTTTAACAATACCTGCGCCGACATCCTCGGGGTTGCCGAAGCCATGCTCGAAGGCGAGTTGAGTTACCGCAAGGGTGATTTTGACGAAGCTTTCGACCACTTGCGCCGCTCGGTCGAGCTGGATGACAACCTGCCCTACGACGAGCCCTGGGGCTGGATGCAACCCACCCGCCACGCGCTCGGTGCGCTGTTACTCGAGCAGGAGCGAATCGAGGAAGCCGAAGCGGTTTATCGTGCCGATCTCGGTTTCGACCAGACCCTGGCGCGAGCCTGCCAGCACCCCAACAATGTGTGGAGCCTGCATGGTATGCATGAGTGCCTGCTTCGCCTCGGGCGCGAGGATGAGGCGAAACTGCTAAAGCCCCAGCTCGATATAGCCCTTGCCCGTGCCGACGTCGAAATCAAGTATTCCTGCTATTGCCGCGGGATGTAGATAATCACTATGTCATTGTCGATCCATACCCCTTTATTCTTGGCTGGTTGGCTTTGATCGTCGCCAGGCTCAAATATCCAGATCAAGCCACTCACTAAGAGATCAAATCAACTCAGGGCGAGGCCAGTGCAGTCTCCAAAGCGGGCAGGGTGGGTTTCAGGCCGATTTCCTTTGCCTGCTCATAAAGACGTTGCAATTCGGCCATGGTTGTCTGATCTCGATTTCCGCGCCCGTGGTCGGCGAGTGCGCGGCCCCAGGCGATATAAAAGTCGCAGCGTGGCATGGGTTCATCTTTTGTGTAGTCTTCCAGGGCCAGTGCAAACCGGTTTACTTCATCCCATTCCCCGGCGCGAAGGCAGGCTTCCATCGCATCCTCGTAAAAGTTGAAATAGCTGTGACTGACACTACCCGCAGCAAGCAGGGCTTCCGCTTCCTGCATAGCCGCAAGACGCTTGTTTTTGTCATCGGTAGTGAGCGCGAGCACTCCAAGTGCACCAGGCCCCCTGAAGGTCATGCCCGATTCCGATTTTCGTAATACGTCAACCGCCTGTTCGGCAAACTTGCAGGCCTTTAAATTGTTGCCTTTGAGAAAATGAATTTTGCCGAAGTACTGGAGGCAAACTCCATCCAGGAGATTCGAGCCCAGGCGTCGAGCAATAGTTTGACCGCGGTGTAAGCAATCCTCCGCCTGGTCAAGGTCGTTCGATGTTAGCCAGTAGTACGCACCCGAAATCAGATTAATCAATTCTGCTCTCAGGTTTTGTGTATTGATGGCTAACTCCCTTGCTTCGTGATACGTTGCGCCCGTTAATTTAATCTTGTTTTGCCAGAGGGAAACAATCCCCAGCATCGACAAGTTTGCCGCTATGATTCGACCAAGCCCGTGCTCACGGGCAAGTTTGATGCATTGCTCGAAATGATTGCTTGCTGAAAGATAGTGCCCACGGGCGTATTCAGCGTCACCAAGACCGCTCAATGCCCTGGCCTCTATTTCCGGCGACCTGACCTCACGAGCTAATTTCAATGAAGCCAGGTTCGATTGCAGGCAGGCCTCGCTTTCGCTTTTGAAAAAAAACACGCCGCCGCGTAACTGAAAAATACGGGCCAGTTCATAGGTCAGTGCGTTTGATTTAGCGAGATCTTCAGCCGTATGTAGAGTTTCCATTAATTCATCGTGCGCCTCGGTGATATTCAAACCCTCTGCCAGGCCGAGCAGCGCACCAACACGTTCGACGTCGTTGCTTGCAAATTCGTTCGCTAACCTGAATGCCGCTATCGATTCGGGTACGGAACCGAGGATTCGTAACAATTCTCCCTCAAGGCATTTAAGCGAAAAACGATCAGTATCGGCAGCGATCTCAAGGCCTCGTTGAACCAGCTGTAGCGCACGTTTGGGGCGGTATTGATCGGATTGTTGTTGTGCAGCCTGAAGATAAGCTTGCGCGGCTTTGTCGTCGGCCGCGTAGTCCAGGTGTTCCGCGAACAGAACAGGATCCTGCCCGTCATACCAGTCGGCGGCGCGTCGGTGTAGTTGAAGACGATGACGTTTGAGCAGTGATGCATAGGCGCCCTCTTGAATCAGCGCATGGGCAAACAGGTAGAGCGAACCTTCGGGCCGCACCAGGTGATGTTCAATAAGTTCCCGGCACTCGTAGTCTGAATTGTCGATCAGGAAACGCAGGCCTTCGAGATCGAAGCGCTGGCCGAGCACCGCTGCAGCTTGTAACGCCTGTTTGTCCTCCTCCGGTAATTGGTCTACGCGAGTTAACACCAGGCTTTTTATCGAGTCGGGCACGCTCTCGGTCGAGCCGGTAGCTACGTTAAGCAAGAGTTGTTCGAGAAATAGTGGATTTCCGGCGGCACGTTCGATGCAGCGTTTGGCTATGTCGTCGCTGGCGTCGATAAAGCCGGCCACCAGGCTTACCGACTCCTCTTTACGTAGTGGGCCGAGATCCCAGGTCAAAACAGGGCTGTCGGCGGCGCGCGCACGCCAGGTCGCATTGATGGGATCGCCTTCGGCGCGAGAGGTCATGAGCATTAATACCGGGCACTCAGCTACTACTGACGACAAACTGGCCAGGTATTCCAATGTGATTTCGTCAGCCCAATGCAAGTCCTCGATCACTATCAGCAGGCGCTGACGAGCGGCCAGCTTTGTCAAAACATTCGACATTGCCGCATGCTTGCCTGCACTTCTCACCTCTGCATTCATTGCATCGTAAAGCGTTCGCAGTTCGAGTGACTGGGTGAGGTCGAGCAAGTCATTCAGGTAAACTCGTTGCTCGGGATCGGCAATCCCATTGTTTTCCGCCTGTTTTAAAGCTGCTTCGCGTTGTTCCTTTCCGCTGCCAGCCGTAATGCCGAGAAGACTCCTTATCAGTGCCGGTATCGCCTCCTGTCCTTTCCCCGCCCCGAAATCGAGTACCAGTGCCTTGTGAGACTGGAGGCCGCATTCTTGTGCGATTATGGTGATTTCCTCAACCAGACGGGACTTGCCTATACCTGCTTCGCCGCGAACATACACGGTCTGACCATGGCCAGTGTCCAGACAGGAATCAAGTAAGCTACGAAACTGTGCCAGTTCGACTCTTCGTCCTACAAACGGGTGTCGGGTGCGGCGTATCGAGGAGTCGGCCGCGGAAAGTATGCCGCGTAACTGATGCACCACGACCGGATCGGAGATGCCTTTCACAGTCACGGCCGCATGCTCATCGGTTTCTATCAAGTTTCCGGCCAGCGCCCTGGTTGCAGCAGTCATCAATACAGTTCCAGCTACGGCCGATTGTTCCATGCGCGCTGCCAGCGGCACCGTCGGACCCGAGGCGTCATACTCGGGATTGTTCGCATCGTCACCCACCTCGAGCACCACGACTTCACCTGAATGCAAACCGACTCGAATCTGAACACCAAGGCCATGACTGCTGTTCAGTTCAGCTGCGTATTTACTGATACTGGTCTGCATTTCCATTGCTGCACGGCAGGCTTCCAGCGCGTGCCGTTCACTTGCGATCGGTGCTCCGAACATCGCCATGATGCCGTCACCCATGAAACGGCACACCGTCCCCCTGTTATTCTCGACTGCCTGGCACATGTGTTGGGTCGCGCGGTAGAGCAGGTCGTGGGCATCTTCTGCATCGAGCTCTTCGGTGAGTGCGGTAGAACCGACGATGTCGGCGAACAACATGGTCACCGGTTTGCGTTCTCCCGGAGTTCGGGACCAACCGGAGATATTTGCATCGTTTGTTAAGTCTGAAATTGATTCAGATAAAGAAACTTCAGCACCAGCTGAAGCAGATACGATTTGCTCTGGATTCAGGGTTTTGATCGCTTTAAGGATTTGCAGGCGATGTCCGGCAGAGGTGATTCCGATATCCTTTAACGTCTCCTGATCGATTTCACCGAGTAAGTCCCAACCGATATCATTTTCCTTGAACACGCCGGCATATTGACCAAGTCCGAGTTGCTCTAACCAGTCTTCGATTTTTTCCGACATTGCTGATTACTGGTCCGGATACTTAAAGTGACAGGTTAAATCGATCAAAGCGGGCGTAAACGAGCCGTGCACACCATAGAACCCGTATAGCGTTGACGGTGAAGTGTCCATCGTCGCCAGTATGTTTATCGTTATCGGCTGCCGGGTGCCCATCGGTATTTCCTAAGTCAGAGATTCTGGTGATTCTACCTCTAAACTGGCTAATTTGCCTCTTCCAGGCCGGACTGGCGAGGAGTAAGATTTTTCAGGTCAACTGTCATTTTACAACGGAAATAACAAACCTCATGGAGTCAACGGCAATCGGCGTGTTTGTCGATCAATTAAGACGAAATATTAAAAAGAGGATAGAGCTATGGGAGTACGAATCGAAGACGTAGATGAAAGTAAACTGGAAGAACTGACCGGGAAGGTTGTTACCGATGTAGCGGGCTCCATGGGCCTGTTGATGGCCTACATGGGAGATCAGCTCGATCTGTACAGTGCGCTCGCGGAGATTTGCCCGGCGACCAGCCAGCAGCTGGCCGAAAGTACGGGACTAAAGGAGCGCTATTTGCGTGAATGGTTGGCGGCAAATGCCGCCGGGGGATACATTGAATATGATCCCGCAGGGCAAAAGTTCTCCATGACACCGGAGCAGGCGATAGTTTTCGCGGCTGAGGGCAACCCGCATTGCATGCAGGGATTCTTTCAGGCTGTAGTTTCCGGGTACACCGATGTACCTAAGGCAACCGACGCTATTCGTAGCGGTACCGGATTACCCTGGGGTGATCATAGCGAGTGCCTGTTCTGTGGTACTGAACGTTTCTTCAGACCGATGTATGCGGCAAATCTGGTCGAGTCCTGGATACCCGCGCTGGACGGTGTGAAGGAGAAGCTCGAGTCCGGTGCGAAAGTTGCAGACGTCGGCTGTGGGCACGGGTCCTCGACCATTATCATGGCCCAGGCATTCCCGAACTCGACCTTCCACGGCTTCGATTTCCATGCGCCATCCATCGAGCATGCCAGGGAGCACGCTCGCGCTGCCGGTGTCGCCAGCAACACGATTTTTGAAGTCACCACGGCGAAAGAGTATCCGGGCGAAAATTACGATCTGGTCGCGATATTCGACGCCCTGCACGACATGGGTGACCCTGTCGGGGCTTCCAAACACGTTGCCAGTACGCTTGCGGAGGGCGGCACGTTGATGCTGGTGGAACCCTTTGCGGAAGACAACCTGGAGGATAATTCGCATCCACTGGGGCAAATCTACTACTCGTTCTCGACAACGGTATGTGTGCCCAACTCACTGTCGCAGGAGGTTGGACTCGCACTCGGCGCCCAGGCCGGGGAGAAACGATTAACCGGGGTACTCAATGAAGGTGGCCTGGGTCAGGTTCGATGTGCCGCGACGACACCGACGAATATGGTGCTCGAAGCAAGAGTTTAGGCAGGTATTTCCCTTAAAGAGGACGGTGGCCGCGGGGCCACCGTCCTCACGTTCCTGGTTGATATCCCTGTTAGTGTGTCATCGCAACTGCATCGGCATAGCTCGACCGCTCGGCTACATGGTCGAAGCCGATTGCCCCCAATTCGTCCAGCAGCAGAGCCAGAATGTCCCGGCGCTCCAACTTTACTGCAGCATCGACCAGCAGCTGGAAAAACAGGTCCCGCTGCGCGTGACTACCACCCATTTGCCATAGATTCCGCCTCGCCGGCATCAGGATATCGATCACCCGCTGGTAATTCTCCCTGCGATGGGCGAGGGCGGCTTCACTTGCCGGTAGTACCGCCATGGCGTATCTCGGACCGAGGGACGCGTCGCCCTCGGCGACGAAAGCCTTCATCAGCTGGATCAGTTCATCAGCTTCCTGGTATCGGCCGGCTGCGGCCAGGGCCAGGGCCGCATGCGCGCTGGTAAATGGACTGGCATGGTTGCCGATGCGTGTCTGTCCCAGCTCGGCGATCGCCTGCCAGCGGTCGGCAATGTCTACCCCACGTAACTCGAGCCGCTGCAGCAGTGCCGTATCATTCTGGATATCGACATAGTAATCGGGAATAGCCTGCATCAACGGCGAGTCGAGGTTACGTAGCCGGTGGTCGTACAGGTCCAGAGCGGCATCATAGTTGCCGCCCTCGGTGTGGAACAATGCCAGGTGCCACCACAGGTGGTGGACGATATGGTTTGCCGCTGACCAGTTAGCGGACAATTCCGATAGCCACGAGACACCGTCATTCAGGCGACCCTGCATAACCAGCACATGGGCTACCGCGTGAGCACCCCAGCAATCTGTGGCATCGCGCTCGATCGCTTCACGACCGTATTTCTCGGCCAACGCGTAGTCACCATTTTCCTCGAGCCCGAAGGCGCGGATTGACAGGTAGGCGGAATATCCGGGTACATCGGCTGACCACCGAGGGGCCGCTCGTTCGGAGATATCCCGCATCCATGCTACTTCGCCGATCCAGAACAACTCAGACTGGGCAATGCGCAGCGCAAACAGGTCGAGTGGGTGGTCACGGGCAATCTGTTCGTAATGGGTTACTGCTGTAGTGACGTGGTCGAGCAGGGTTGCTTCGAGGGCAGCCATGTAGTGGTTTTCACGCGCCGAAGCTGGTTTACGTGCGTTCTTTGCTGCCTCCAGTTCGTCGCCTGCCATCGGGTATAGTTCCGGTTTCTTCAACCCCGCGATCAGGAGACCCTTGATAACATGTGGCAGCGCAAACTGCGGATCGACGGTTATCGCGGCATCCAGATGCACCATGGAATCGGTGCGAAATCCGGTATAGGCGTTAAAGGCGTGATCAAGTGCCTCGACCGCGATCGGGTCATCGGTTGTAACAGAGTAGCCCCTTTGATCCTTCTGCATTCTGATTGGCCTCGTTCTTCTAGATCGGCATATCATCCGCCTAAATCGCGAACTCGTCCAATTTCCCGGCGTTGTTTAGTGGCGGATGAAGCGAGCTGTCAGTGAATACTTGTAAAGCACCATCAGAAAAGTCTTTAAGGCAACAAGCTGGTATATATCGATGCTGTAACGCAACCACGGCGTTCGATTTTCAGGTTGCGTCCACAGGAAAGATGACACGAATCTACCTGGCTCACTGGTGGTAATGGCTGCTATCTCGCTGCAGTATTGGCTGCTGGCATCGGAGTGTGATTCGAGGCCAGCGGTGATATACCCGAGGTACTCGGGCGTAGGATTCAGATTCGGCGTGGAACGATTAGTCTGATAGAAATACAGTGTCTCCCCGTCTTGTTCGACAACCGTGCGTCGGTATCTGTTGATGATCGGCACTACTTCGTAAAAATCCATGCGCGCGGCATCCCTGCCGGAGAGGGTGTACAAAAAGCCATACACGGATTCACCAGGTGCGTATTCAGCCGATGCGTACCCGCAGCCAACCCATGGCGCTGGATGGTCGAAGCGCAGACCATGGTCCTTGAGGGTGAAGTGCTTTACCGCGAGCGGAGTGATCCGGCGTTGCTTCATTACGGCGTCGCTGAGGTTGGCGCCGAAGGCCAGATACTGAACCTGTTCGGACCCGTGCCCAAACAGGCGTTTTATGTTACAGGCTTCAAACAGAAGCCTCCAGACAAGGTAACGAATCATGCTGCACCTGGGCTATTGCTAATCGTGGCACAATACTCAGTCACGTTATCGGGGTCAAATGTCGAGATTACGGCGTCGTCCCTGGAGGTGTCTTAACCTCCTCGAATCTATATTTCTTAAAACTGGCAACCAGCCAGTCGCGGAAATCCAAAAGAGTGTTACTCGGGCGGGTATCTTCAGGCGATACAAAATAATAACTGAAGCGGCCAGCAACAGGCTCGGGATTGGCATACTCGATTTTTCCTGTTTCGAGTTCTTCTTCCATCAGGTAATTAGCTACCAGGGCAATTCCCCTTCCCTGTAAAGCGGCGTTAAATGACTGGTGTTCGTCTGGAAGGACGATGTGCGGGATTGAGGGGTGGTCGATTCGATCAGCGGATACGAGGTCATCCCAGTGGATATGCTGGGCACTAATTCCTTTCGCATTATAGTGATGATCGATCAGACAGTTGTTGCCTGGTTCTGCAAGTGATTCGAGCTTGCCGTGCTCGGCCAAATATCCAGGGCTTGCCACTGCGTATACACGCGGATGAAACAGCAGCACGCTATCAAGACCTTCGAACTCGCCGTCACAGTATCGAATGGCAGCGTCAACCCCATCATTTTTAAAAGTTACCAGTTCGATGCTTTCGTCGATAGCAACCGTGATTTCTGGAAATGAATCATAAAATTTACCTAAATTAGGCAGCACCCACTTCACCGAAAATCCTGGCGACATTGAAATCGTAATCTTAGGTTGGGTCTCGGTTCCTGAAAATTTCCCTGCCGCGTTGGCAATGTTCATTAAAGCTTCCTGTACCACGGCAGCGAAAATTTCGCCATCTGCGGAGAGCTCGAAGGAGTTGGGGGTGCGCACGAATAGTTCGCGTCCGAGAGAATCTTCAAGGTTACGCAATTGCTGACTTACCGCACCCTGGCTGACACAAAGTTCCGCGGCAGCTTTACTCACGCTACCGTGCCTGGATACGACTTCAAATGCCCTCAGGGCGTTCATTGGCGGTAGTTTCATCGAGCGTCCCTATTAAATCTAATACGCCTATCTGAAATTCTGCATGTACAAATCCGGGTACGAGGACGATTATACGCACAACTGATTCAACAAGCCCAGCAGGGCCCGTTCACGAACAGGGGGAGATTTCATCATGCAGCGCTCAGATTTAAGCAAACTGATAAAGGATAATTCATTCCGCATAGCTCGTTTTTTTGGTAGCGTGCCATTCATGTCAAAAAGTTCAAGTCAGGATTCTGCTGTGGACCCCTGGGTCGATTCCCACACCGAACAACCCTTTAGTGGTGGCTATAACGAGGCTTTCGTTGTCCAGTTCTGGGCCAGCTACACGTTGAGATAACGAGGTTTCTTTTGCATCAATCCGGGAGCCTGGCAGGCAAGGCAATCGTCGTCGGCGCCAATGGCGGGATGGGCAAGGCGGTAGCGCTGGCGCTGGCGCAACAAGGGATTGAACTGGCACTGATCGGCAGAAATGAGCAGGCCATTACGACGCTGGCACAAGCCTGCACCGAAGCGGGCGGCAGAGCGTTTCCACTGGTTTGCGATATTGCCAGAACCGCGACCATCAAAAGCGTGGTTGCCGACGCAATCGAAGGGTTGGGCGGGTTGAATTACCTGATTAACTGTGCCGGAATTTCGAAGGAGGGAAAGTTGCATGAAACGGATCTCGACGACTGTGATGCGATTCTTGACACAAATCTGCGCGCTCACCTTTATCTTGCTCGTTATGCTACCCCGGAGATAAACAAGAACCCCGGTGGTGCGGTGATAAAGATCGGCGCCGTTCATCACCCCTATTCAGGCGCGAGTACCTATCTCGCGGCAAACCTGGGTGGCGAGGGGCTTGCCGAGGCCCTGTTTGAAGACGTGCGTGAGTTTGGCACCAGGGTTTGCAATATCAAACCGGGATGGGTCAATACTCCGTTAGTGACATCGGAAGGCATCGATAAAGCCTTGATGATCCAACCGGAAGACATTGCCCAAACCGTCCTCTTCGTGCTGTCGATGCCGGGGACGGCATGCCCGACAGAGATTGTTATCCTGCCGCAGCGATCGCCCTATATCTAAACCGCAAAATGTGGGTCAGAGAGCAATTGTTTCTAATATTAGAAACAATTGCTCTCTGACCCGGATTGATGGATTGGATTGATTCCGAAAAAGCCTCAAGTTGCATTGTGATAACATGGCCGCATGAAACGACAGCTTGCAGCAATTCTCTATGCGGATGTGGCTGGTTACAGCCGTCTTACCGGGCAAAATGAGGATCAAACCCACCAGCTGCTCAATGCGGCGCTGACCATACTCACCGATTCTATTACCGCATCCGGTGGCTCTAAAGTGCATGAGGCCGGGGACGCCATACTGGCTGAATTCTCCAGTGTGACGGCGGCCGTCGATACTGCGTTCGAGTTTCAAAAATCGATGATTAGCTGGAAGTCGGATCTTCCAGAAGATGAACGTGTCAGGTTCAGGATAGGTATTCATATCGGTGAGGTAATGCGTGATCGAGACGACATCTATGGAGATGGCGTTAACATTGCCGCAAGAATCGAGGAAATTGCATCACCGGGCAGTTTATGCGTGTCGAGTGCCGTGGTTGACCAACTGGCAACCGGGAGCAAGTATCATTTTGACGATCTCGGATATCGCCATTTCAAAAACATCGACCGGCCAGTGCATGTTTACCAGTTACGGTCCTCTGATTTACTCGGCGGCAACCCTTTGCAGGATATCGAGCGACGCGTCGAGCACCAGCCGCTGTTTGATGATGCCTTTGAAAAACCACCCGTTACCACGGGGCGATGCGTGTGTGGCACGACCAGGTACGAGGTCACCCAGGAGGCTGTGGGTACTGGTTTTTGTCATTGCCGAATATGCCAGCGCAGCACGGGGGCCCCCGTGTTTGCATGGACGGCCTTTCCTGTTGATGCGGTAAAGTTTACCCAGGAAACACTCAAGTATTACAGGGTGTCGCTAATAGCCGAGCAGGGGTTCTGTGAAAATTGTGGATCACCAGTGGTGTGGAGGAGTTTAAAACCTGAACCAGCGAATTACCTGATAATAACTACCACCTCTCTCGAAAATCCCGAAGACTATGCACCGACCTGGCATCAGGGGATAGAAAGCCAATTACCCTGGCTGGAAATTCACGACGATCTCCCCAGGACAAGATGTGAGGAGTCTCCGATGCTGCACAGAGCGTGGGGCTCGATGGGCGCTTCTGCACCTGATGACTGGACGGCGCTAAATTACGAGGAAAGCCTGACGCTGGATGATGATTCGAAACCAGCTAAATAGAATGAAAAATGTGGGTCAGAGAGCAATTGTTTCTAATATTAGAAACAATTGCTCTCTGACCCGGTTTGTTCGGTTTGTTCGGTTTGTTGGTTAGTTTTCTACAGCGGCTTCGGCAAAGTGGCAGGCCACCAGACGCTCGAACTTTGTTTCCAGCGGGGGTGCGGAGCTGCCACAGAGTTCCTGCACAAAGCGGCAGCGGGTATGGAACGGACATCCCGATGGTGGGTTGAGCGGGGAGGGCAATTCACCGGTTAGCTTGACGCGTTCGCGACGCAGTTTTGGGTCCACCGCAGGTGTTGCCCCGAGCAGTGCCTGCGTATAGGGATGGGACGGATTGGCGAAAATGATTTTCGCGTCGCCCTGTTCGACCACCTTGCCGAGGTACATGACCATGATCTGGTCGGCGATACGGCGCACCACGCTGAGATCATGTGAAATGAACACCAGCGCCAGGTTCATTTCTTCCTGTAAATCCATCAGTATATTCAGCACCTGCGCCTGAATCGATATATCCAGCGCCGATACCGGTTCATCCGCGATCAGAATCTTCGGCTTCAACATCAGCGCACGCGCGATGGCGATACGTTGGCGTTGGCCGCCGGAAAACATGTGCGGGTAGCGGTCGTAATGTTCGGGGCGTAAACCAACTTTGTCGAGCATGGTTTCGGCCAGTTGGCGGCGCTCTGCGGCAGGAATATTCTGGTTGATAACCACCGGCTCTTCGAGAATCACGCCGACTTTCTTGCGTGGGTTGAGCGAGCCATACGGATTCTGAAAGATAATCTGTATATCCTGGCGCAAGCGCGGAATTTCAGCCCCGCCATGCGCATGCGGGTCTGTGCCACCAATCAGGATATTACCTTCGGTTGGTTTTTCGATCATCGTAGCGAGCCGCGCCAGCGTGGATTTGCCGCAACCTGACTCGCCGACAATCGCCAGGGTTTTACCGGACTCCAGTGAAAAGCTGGCGCCGTCCACTGCCTTGAGTGTGGATTGCGGGGCAAACATTCCTTCGCCCTTGACCTTGTAGTAACGTTTCAGATCCTGCCCTTCGATTGCCGCACTCATGTCGCCTGGCCCTCGAGATCAACCGGATGAAAACAACGCAAGGCAATACCGGCAGTACGTTCCAGTGATGGAACATTCGCCTTGCAGTCATCCTGCGCATACTCGCAGCGCGGTGAAAACAGGCAGCCATCCGGTCGGTCGCCGGCACCGGGTACGATACCTTCGATCGTCGGTAGTCGATGCAGATCCAGGGATCGTTCCGGCAGTGCATTCAGCAGGGCATGGGTATACGGGTGATGCGGTGTCGCAAACAGGCCGGTGACTTCCTGTTGTTCTACCTGTTGACCGGCATACATAACGACGACCTGTTTGGCGGTTTCTGCGACCACACCCATATCGTGCGTGATCAGCACTAACGCCATACCTTTCTCGTCTTGCAGGCTAACTAAAAGGTCGATGATTTGCGCCTGGATGGTGACATCGAGTGCCGTGGTGGGTTCATCCGCAATCAGTAACTTCGGGTTACAGGCAATCGCCATGGCGATCATGACACGCTGGCTCATGCCGCCGGATAACTGGTGCGGGAAAGCTTTCAAACGTTCCTCGGGTGCCGGAATCCCGACCAGGTCTAGCAGTTCGATACTGCGTTTTTTACGTGCCGCGCGATCGAGTCCCATATGCTCTTTCAGGGTTTCCCCGATCTGGAAGCCAACCGTGAAACATGGATTCAGGCTGCTCATGGGCTCCTGGAAAATCATCGATATGTCCTGGCCAATGATTTTCCGGCGTTCCTTGCTGGAAATGGTGAGCAGGTTGCGCCCCGCGAATTCCATTTTGTCGGCGGTTACGTTCGCGGTCCAGGGTAACAAACCCATTACCGCTAACATCGAGACTGATTTGCCCGAACCGGATTCGCCGACGATGGAAAGTATGTCGGTTTCGTCGATACTCAGATCGACTCCATCGACCGCGCGGAAGGTGCCCTTGACGGTTTCGAACTCGACCGAGAGATTACGAATTTCGAGCAGGCTCATGATCTTTTCATCTTCGGGTCGAGGGCGTCGCGCAAGCCGTCGCCCATCAGGTTGATAGCCAGCACGGCTAACAGGATAGCAAGCCCCGGGAAGGTGACTGTCCACGGTGCCGACAACATCAGATCACGATTTTCGGCGATGAGCGTACCCCATTCCGGTGCCGGCGGTTGCGCGCCCATGCCGAGGAAGCCGAGTGCCGCGGTATCCAGAATAGCAGTGGAGAAACTCAAGGTTCCCTGCACGATCAGCGGCGCCATGCAGTTGGGCAGTATGGTGATAAACATGATGCGAAACTTCCCCGCGCCTGCAACCTTGCTGGCGATCACATATTCCTTGGAGCTTTCGATGATGTATGACGAACGGGTCAGGCGCACGAAATGGGGCAGGTAGGTAATCGATATCGCGATCATCGCGTTGAGCAGGCCGGGCCCCAGAATCGCCACCAGCACCAGCGCCATGAGCAGTCCCGGTACCGACATGATGGTGTCCATGATGCGCATGATGGTGGTATCGACCCAGCCGCGGAAAAATCCCGCCACCAGTCCGAACACGATGCCGATGCTCAAACATAAGATTACCACGATGCCGCCAGCGACCAGTGATAACCGGGTACCATAAATAATGCGCGATAACATGTCGCGTCCGGCGTAGTCGGTGCCGAAGAAAAAGTTGCACTTGTCTTCACCCCAGGCCGGTGCATGTTCCAGGCATTCGCGGTATTGAACCGCGGGGTCGTGGGGGGCAATAAAATCCGCGAAAATGGCCATTAAAATAATGCCGACGAGAAAGGCAAGGCCGACTACGGCGGTTTTGCTTTCGGAAAAATAGTACCAGAATTCGAGCAGATTCTGCCGCAGCATGCTTTTGCGCGGAGTGTCGGCTACCGGGTTCATCGTAGCGTTACTCATGAGTTGGTGTGCATGATTCGTGGATTAATCAATCCATACATTAAATCGACCACCAGGTTAACCGACATGATAATCATCGCGATCAATACCAGGCCGCCCTGCACGGCATAATAATCACGGCTGAACACCGAAAATATGATCCACTTGCCGATGCCGGGCCAGCTGAATATGGTTTCGGTCAATATGGCGCCCGCCATCAACGTGCCAACCTGCAACCCGATGACCGTAATAACGGTGATCATTGCGTTCCTTAACGCGTGTAGACCATAGACACGTAAGGGTGACAATCCCTTGGCACGCGCGGTGCGCACATAATCTTCGCTCAATACTTCGAGCATCGCCGAACGTGTTTGCCGGGCAATGATAGCCAGTGGAATGGTGCCGAGCACCACGGTGGGCAATATCATGTGATGCATCGCCGACGCAAAGGCGCCTTCTTCACCGCTTAATAGCGTATCGATGAGCAGGAACCCGGTTACCGTTTCGACATCAAATAAGAACGAAATCCTGCCGGAAACAGGGGTCAAACCCCAGATGCCGCCAAATAATATAATTAGTAACAGGCCCCACCAGAATATCGGCATGGAGTAACCGACCAGCGACAGGCCCATGATGCCCTGATCGTAAAACGTACCACGTTTTACCGCGGCGAAAATACCAATCGGCACACCAATGATGACCGCGAGAAACATAGCGGAGACACCAAGTTCCAGCGTGGCCGGGAACAATTCCATGAATTCATCGAGGATCGGGCGATTGGTCAGCACCGAGGTGCCGAAGTCGCCATGCAGTAAATTCCATACGTAGTCGAAATATTGCTGCCAGACGGGTTTGTCCAGACCCAGTTTCTCCATCATTTCCGCATGTCTTTCCGGGGTCATATCACGCTCGCCGGCAAGTGCTGCCACCGGGTCGCCCGGTAGCAATCTGATAAAACCAAAGGAAACCAGGGTTACCCCGAAAAATATCGGCACCAGCAGTGAGATACGATTGAGTACAAAAGAAAACATGTTTGTTGTCGCTTATAAAATAAAGGCGTGAGATTTTACTCTCACGCCTTTATCACTGATTATTACAATTAAAACTTAAACTTACTGCAGATCCACATATTTGAAAATGTGGCTGCCCAGCGGGTGAATTTTGAAATTCTTCACTTCCTTACGCACCGGACGGAACTGCACTGAGTGGGCTACGGTATACCAGGGTGCTTCCTGCTTGAAAATCACCTGGGCCTTTTTGTACAGCTTGGTACGTTCAGCCTGGTCAGAGGTCAGCTTGGCGTCACGCAGCAAGCCGTCAAATTCCTCGTTACACCAGCGCGCCACGTTTGACTTGGCAGCGGCGCAACCCAGCAGTACGAACATGAAGTTATCCGGGTCACCATTATCACCAGTCCAGCCTAGCAGGGCGGTTGAATGCTCACCGGCGCGAATACGCTCACGATACTCACCCCACTCGAATGACTTGATTTCAGCGGTGACCCCGATTTTCGCCCAGTCAGCCTGAATCAGCTCAGCCATGCGGCGAGCATTCGGGTTGTATGGACGTTGTACCGGCATAGCCCAGATATCGGTTTTCAGTTCCTTGATACCGGCAATTTCGAGCAACTTCTTGGCGGTGTCAGGATCATACTTGTAATCCACGATATCGTCGTTGTAAGACCACATGGTCGGTGGGATCGGGTTTTTCGCGGCAGAACCGGAACCCTTGAAGACCACGTCCAGGATAGCCTGCTTGTCGATAGCCATGCTCAATGCCTGACGTACGGACTTATTGTTAAAAGGCACTTTAGATGTATTAAAGCCCAGATAGCCGACATTCAGACCTTCCTGGCTTAGCAGGTTGATGTTCGGGTCTTTTTCCATCGCATCCAGATCAGCCGCGTTCGGGTAAGGCATGATGTGACACTCGCCTGCCTTCAGCTTCTGATAACGCACGGTGGCGTCGGTGGTGATCGCGTAAATCAACTTGTCGATCTTGGGTGCACCTTCCCAGTAGTCCTTGAACCCGTTGTAACGGATAACAGAGTCTTTCTTGTAGGAAACGAACTCGAAAGGACCGGTTCCAATGGGTGCGTTATCGACGGTTTCCTGGGTGCCGGCAGCCTGCATTTTGTCCGCGTACTCAGCGGAAAGAATGGAAGCGAAGTCCATTGCCAGGTTCGAGATAAACGGAGCATCCGGTTGGTTCAGCGTGAATTTGACCGTGTATTTATCGATTTTGTCGATGGATTTAAGCGCCGGGCCCATGTCCATCCAGCCGAAGTACAGGTACTTGCCGCCGGAAACACTATGGTAGGGGTGGTCTGTTTTCCACTGCCGATTGAAGCTGAAGAGTATATCGTCGGCATTGAAATCGCGGGTCGGGGTGAAGTGCTCGTTGGAGTGCCACTTTACGCCTTTACGCAGCTTGAAGGTATATTCCGTGCCATCGGCGGATACGCTCCACGACTCGGCTAAACCGGGAACTACCTTGGTGGTGCCTGGTTCGAACTCCGTCAGGCGGTTGTAGATTGGTTGTGCGGATGCATCAAAGTCGGTTCCAGCAGAATGCAGGCTCGGGTTAAATCCTCCGGGGCTGCCTTCGGAACAGAACACGAGGGTTTTATCGGCCGCAATAGAGGCCGATGCTGCCACCGTCAGTGATATCGCGAGGGTTGTGCGAATTAAACTTTTTATCATTTTCAGTCCTCCCTACCTGTCTTTTTACAAAGAATTGTAGGTATTTGAATGGATTATTTTTGGGTAATTCAACGTCCCATACGTTGGATTGGATTTGAAGCTACTCGCCGCTCGGTTAATTGTCAAGGATGGCACGAAATGGGTACAGGTTTCAAGCAACCGTCAACTGAGGATAACTCGCATTCTCAGGCTATAAACGACTACAACCGGCACCCTGGTTTGCGGACTAGATCGCCGCTGATGACGCGCTCTCCTGCGGGATCGGCACCACCACATTCCAGTCGTGACGATCAGGCAATTTGCCGTACTGGATGCCCGTCAGTTCGTCATAGAGGCGCAGGGTCAGTTCGCCGGGAGGTGGATTGGCCACCTGGAATACTTCCTCCTTGAAGCCGATACTGGCCACGGGGCAGATTACCGCCGCCGTGCCCGCGCCGAATACTTCCTCCAGTTCACCGTTACGGAAGGCCTCTATCACTTCATCGATGGTGATGCGTCGTTCTTCCACAGGAATTCCCCAGTCCCCGAGCAGGGTAAGTACACTGTTGCGCACCACACCTGGCAGGATTGAGCCGCCCAGAGGCGGAGTCACGACCTTGCCGCCGATCTTGAAAAAGATGTTCATCGCACCAACCTCTTCCACGTAGCGATGTTCATTGCCATCCAGCCACAACACCTGGTCGAATCCTTGCTGTCGGCTTTGAAAACCCGGTAGCAGACTGGCGGCGTAGTTAGCGGCAGTCTTCGCTGCCCCCAACCCACCTACGCTGGCGGCACGGGTAAAACGGTCTTCGACATACAGCGACACGCCTTTTTGCAGATTGGTAAAGTAGCCGCCTACCGGGGAGGTCATGATGATGAAGCGATAACTGTTGGCCGCACGTACTTCCAGCGTGGCCTCGGTACCGATCACCAGGGGTCGCACGTAGAGTGAATGCCCCCACCTTGAAGGCATCCATTCGTGGTC
>Ga0070723_10000101_pt1 | contig 24677 bp, 19 predicted proteins | sample tdAd002_FD_67277 | JGI IMG/M metagenome (GOLD analysis project Ga0070723, IMG submission 67277) | Marine sediment microbial communities from the Atlantic coast under amendment with organic carbon and nitrate - tdAd00.2 | ecosystem: Environmental > Aquatic > Marine > Coastal > Sediment | place...
GAGCGGCGACAGGTTTCCAGCAAATGACAGATGACGCAAAATGGCGCCGCACCTCTCGTCCGGTGCCAACTAATCAAGAAGAGTAGATGCGATGAAATTCAAGAATGAGGCACATTTCCGTAACGCGGGCCAGGTGGTCGTCGCTTGCGGTGCTTTCTTGACAGCAGCGTGTGGGCCTCAAGAATCCGTGGAAACCAGCGCGGTCACAATGCCCGAGTCGCGCAATATGCAGCTGGTCGGCTACAACGACCTGCAAGGCCGTGCGGCTTACCATCCAATTCCGCATCGCTATGGTGACCGCATGATGTTCTTCGTCGGGCATCACGCCGGCGAACAGATGAATCCGATGACAGGCGAGCTGGAAAAAAACGGCATGTCGGTGCTCGACGTGACTGATGCGGGACAACCCGTCTATGTTAAGCACTTGCCGCCGACAGGCGATGATGCTAGCGGTACGCAGCACGTGCAGGTTTGCGATGGTTCGGAGTTGCCCAACGGCGACCCGAACAAGGTATATCTCGTGCGCACCAACGGTCAGATCGGAGCCGAGCTCCTGGACGTCACCGATCCCGCTAAGCCCGCATTCCTGCTGACGATCAACAGCACGGGCAATACGCCCGGTGGCCAGCGGCAGACCCACAAAATTCAGTGGCAATGCGAAACCGGCCTGGCGTATCTGAACGGCACCACTGAAGGTTGGCTCGCCGCAAGAACGCTTCAGCTTTACGATCTCAGTAACCCGCTGGAGCCAAGGCACATACGCGACTTCGCGCTCGACGGTTGGCAGCCGGGATCTTCCGGCAGCGAAGCGTCGGGCCTGCACCAGCCGTTCGCGCACGACAACCGCATTTACATGGGTTACAGCCCAGGCAATGACGGAGTGTTTCAGATTCTCGATCGCGATAAGCTGATTAACGGCGAAGCCGGTGTTGCCGATCCTCTGGCGCCGACAAGTCGCAACTTGCTCTACCCGCAGATTGCTCGGGTCGATATGCCTAGTTATTACGGCGCGCACACGACGAAACCCATCTACGGCATCGAGATAGCCGACTACGCTGATAATGCGGAGCACAAGACTATCGACTTGCTTATCGTCATCTCTGAGGAGCTCGACGAGGCATGCAATGCAGATCGCGATATCATGTTTTTCGTAGACATCACTGAGGAAGCACGCCCGTTCGCGATCTCGAGTTTCCAGGTACCCGAGGAGCCTGGCGATTTCTGTCATCGTGGCGGCCGATTTGGACCACACGGAATACAAGACGCCTACAACCGGAACTTCGACAAGCGCCTTGTGCTGCTTTCCTATTTCAACGCTGGAGTGCGCGCCGTCGATATTCGCGACCCATTCGGCCCACGCGAAGTCGGCTACTTCATTCCGCAGAAAACGGACAAGACACAAGAGATGTGTGGTGACAACAACACCGATTGTGCCGTCCAGGTCCAGACCAATAATGTGAACATCGACGACCGTGGTTATATCTACATCGTCGATCGTGCCGGTACGGGTACACACATACTCGAGTTAACAGGCGAGGCACGCCAAATTGTAGGCCTCTAGCTTTTCATGGGATCTATTGAGATTCCCGGATAATTACTGGCGGACTACTCGATTCCCAGGAATTGATCGGTTGGCCAAGCGTGGCATGTTACACACTCATTCATTGCGCCCCGTGCCTCATGACAGCTAATGCACGTAGCCATTGCACGGATCGCTTTGGTCTCAGATACGGTATCGACCTGGCTGATGTCGCCGTGGCAGGTTTCGCACTGCGTACCAGAATCCAAATGTGCCCGGTGGTTCCAGGTCACTCCTGGTGTGATGGCATAAATACGCACCCAGGGAATTTCCTGCTCTGACTCGGCAAATTCCTGCAAGCTTTGGATTGTTTCCTTGTCTGTTGCGATAGCAAGGTGGCACATCATGCAAGTTTCGGTTGCGGGAAACGTCATCAGGGATCCGGGATCCGGATTGGTGTGGCATGTCTCGCATACGAGCCCTATTGGCGCGTGCGTTTTGTGACTGAATGGCAACGGTTGAACTGGTGCGGCATGCGGCGCAAGATTTTCCGGCACGTCCGATTCTGCGCTCGCTGTCGAGAACAGAAATACGATCAGCAGTGCGCAAGGCATCGTTATCCGAAGTTTCGAGAGTGTGACCACCGCGTCAGGAGTAGAGGATGCAGTCATGCTTACGATCTGACCCTGGCTTTTCGCGCCACAGCATCCTCAATGCTGCTGCCATGATCTTTAAGAATTACGCTGGCGGCGTTGCGACCTGGGGTTCCCCTGACCGAACCACCCGGGGCAGTGCATGATCCTGTTTGGTATAGCCCGGGAATAGGCATGCGGTATTCCGACCAGCCCGGCACCGGCCGCATATCACCTGATTGAGCAGCGCCGTATGCAGCGGCATGCACGCTGCCGCGCCACATAGCTGGATTCATACGCTCAATATCAATAGGGCTCTGAATGAATTTTCCGAGAATCTTGTCTTCTGTGAGGTTCGGGCAGAGTTTCCGGAAATTGTCGAAGACCTTTGCGGCGACTTCATCCTTGATGTTGTCCCAGTGTTTCGGCCCCTCCTTGAGTGCATAAGGCAGATTGCCCTCGATTTTCAGCGTGTGGTGCCCCGCCGGCGCCCGCGTGGGGTCTGCGATGCTTGGACAGACTACCTGCAGCGGCAGGTCATCCAGATTGATCTCTCCAGCTGCGTGTTCGTAATCGGCAAGCAAAATTCGCTCGGGATAAGACAACAATGCGGATTCGGCCGGCGCGATGGTGCTGCCGTCAGCAAGCTCATACCTGGGCGGCTCCGACGTTGCGTAATGAAAAGCGAACATGGCGTGTTCGGGCTGCAGTAGCCGCACATTTTCCCGGAAGTCATCGCCCCAAAGAGCTTTCGGTGCCATCTTGACCAGGTGTTTGATGTGGATGGTTGAAACCACGCTCTTGCGGGCACGATACTGGGTACCATCCTCGCATTCCACGCCGAGGCACTTGCCTTTCTCAACTATCAGTTGCGCCACGGGCATGTTGGTCTGGATAACGCCACCATTCGCCTCGATCACTCGGCTCAGCGCAACGGGCAGCATTCCCGAACCGCCCTTCGGCATCGGCCGGCCCTTGACCTGGTGCCGGATTGCGCTAAATAACTGGCTGCCTGTGCCGGGATGCGCACCCGGAATGCTGCTAAAACGTCCCTGCGCAAGGTGAAAGCTGCGGATGTAGGGGCTCTCGAATGTCTCGTTGACGAGATCATAGCCGGACATGGCAAACCGCCGCCGCCAAACCCCACTGTTCGGAATATCGGAGCCGCTACTCTTGGCGCTGTTATACGCTTCGTACTCACCAACCAGTTGCCTGAACATGTCTGCATCGGCTTTGGAATACTTCGCGTAGTCCGCGTAGGTCCGTTCGATGTCATGCCACATCGTGATTGAAGCCTTGTCCGGAAACGACGTGTGCATGACCGGATCGGGGTCAATGTACTCAAGTCCGTAATCGAAGAGACCGAGTTCGTTCTTACTAAGAACCGGATTGGACTGGATAAACCCGTGCACGCTTGAACAAAGGTCTTCTTTGAAGCCGGGCATGCAGACTTCGGCCGTTTTGCAGCCGCCACCGATGGTGGGTCGACCCTCGAGTACGAGAACGCTGAACCCGGCTTTAGCGAGATAGGCTGCAGTGATCAGACTGTTATGTCCGGCACCTGCGACGACGAAATCAAACGTCGTGTCACTTCGAGTTATTTTCGAAGCGGCCACTGAATTTGCGGAAACGGAGCTCAGTGCCGCCACTTTCAGGAAGTTTCTTCGGGATACGGTTTTCATCTAACCCCCATGACGGAACCATCGCCATTAATACGTTAGCGGTTTGCACCGGGCAAGCAAAAACCGTCACGGGCGGGTTGTCAGTACGCAAAAGGTAGTGCAACCTCACCGTCCAAAGAGCACTCCAGTCACGAGCTGTAGCCGGATTCATACGCAATGAGCTTTCCAACGACAAGAATGAGGCGCACGCGCGTTAAGGAATTTTCCCGCCGCCTTGTGCGCGAAAGTGCTCTCAACACTGATGACCTGATATTGCCCGCTTTTGTTATTGAGGGTGACAACAACATTGAGCCGGTCTCGTCCATGCCGGGCGTGGAGCGATTGAGCATTGATCGTCTGCTACACCAGGCCGAACGCTGCATGCAACTCGGCATTCCTGCTATCTGCCTGTTTCCGGTGGCACCGGAGAACTGCAAATCGGATGATGCGCGCGAGGCGTGGAACCCGGAGGGCTTGGCGCAGCGAACCATTCGCGCGCTCAAACAGCGCTTTCCGGAGTTGGGAGTGATTACCGATGTGGCGCTCGATCCGTTCACGACCACGGGCCAGGATGGACTGGTTGATGAAAGCGGCTACGTGCTAAATGATGAAACGGTCGAGGTGTTGGTCAAGCAGGCGCTTTCACATGCGCAAGCTGGTGCGGATGTTCTCGCTCCCTCTGACATGATGGACGGGCGCGTCGGCGCCATCCGGCTGGCGCTGGAAGCGGCGGGGTTCGTGAATACAAGCATTTTGGCCTATTCAACCAAGTACGCATCCGTTTTCTACGGCCCGTTTCGGGATGCTGTCGGTTCGGCTGCGAACCTAGGCAGCGGTGACAAGTACACCTATCAGATGGACCCGGCTAATTCCGACGAGGCATTGCGCGAGGTAGCTCTGGATCTGCAAGAGGGCGCAGATATGGTTATGGTCAAGCCCGGTTTGCCGTACCTGGATATCGTGCGGCGCGTGAAAGACGAATTCGGTGTGCCTACGTTCGTCTACCATGTCTCAGGTGAATACGCGATGCTGAAAGCTGCGAGCCAGAATGGTTGGCTGGACGAAAAAACGGCAGTGCTGGAAGCGCTGACCTGCATAAAGCGTGCTGGTGCCGACGGCATACTTAGCTACTACGCCCTCGATGCAGCAACCTGGATAAAATCGAAACAGTCCGGTTAATTCTGAATTCAAAGGACCCGTACGGTATGCCAGCAAAAGAAAGACAGACTGTAGCCGAAGTCATCGTTGACAACCTCTTGCGCCATGGCGTGGACGTGATGTTTTCACAATCGTTACCGTCAGCAGTTTTGCTGGCAGCCGAGGAGCGAAACGTCACACAGTTCATGTACCGGACCGAAAATGCCGGCACGGTAATGGCGGACGGTTACGCTCGTACCAGCGGCAAGGTCGGCGTGGTTTCTGCGCAGAACGGGCCTGCGGCGACATTGCTTGTACCTGGCCTGGCCGAGGCGCTCAAGGTGTCGGTCCCGGTTGTCGCACTTGTTCAGGACGTGGTGCGGGCGCAGGCCGATCGCAATGCCTTCCAGGAATTTGATCACGTCGCCCTGTTCCAGTCTTGTACAAAGTGGGTGCGCAGGGTGACCGAAGCGTCACGAGTAGTTGATTACGTTGACATGGCTTTTGCCAATGCCGCGAGCGGGCGGCCGGGTCCGGTCGCGTTGATTCTGCCCGCGGATTTGTTACTTGAAGAAATTACGGTTCCCGAGCGGCGGACGAGTAACCTGGGTTACTTCCCGCTGGATCGTACGGTAGCGGAGCCCGCCCTGATCGAAGAGGCAGTAGAGCTTTTGGCATCCTCGAGCAATCCCTTGCTACTGGCAGGCGGTGGCGTGCATCTTTCAGCTGCCAGCGAGGCCGTGGCTGCCTTGCAACGTGATACCCACATTCCGGTGATGACGACAGTAATGGGCAAAGGTGTAGTCGACGAGCGCCATCCACTTTCTGTTGGTGTGACGGGCTACGCGATGGGAAAACTGTCGCCAACACGTTACATGCGACCGATCATTCAAGAAGCCGATGTCATATTGCTCGTCGGAACGCGCACCAATCAAAATGGTACCGACTCCTGGGCGCTCTATCCCGAGAATGCGCGCTTTATTCATATCGATGTCGACGGTGCCGAAATTGGTCGTAACTACGAGGCATTGCGTTTGAACGGCGACGCGAAACTCACACTTGAGGCAATTCACGGCAAGCTGAAGGGGCGCCGTGAGCCGGCGCCGGAAATCGAAGATCGTATTGCTGAGGCCAAGCAGAAGCACGCAGTGGATATTGCCGCCATGGAGCAATCGGATGTCAGTCCGATAAGACCGGAGCGTATGGCCGCGGATATTCGACAGGTTCTAACACCAGAGATGATTGTTGTTGCTGACGCGAGCTACGCAACACTCTGGGTAGCCTGTTATCTACCGTCTCTCAGGGTTGGTATGCGTTTTATTACACCGCGTGGACTGGCTGGACTTGGTTGGGGATTGCCACTTGCCATTGGCGCAAAAGTCGCCAGTCCTGAAAGTCCTGTGTTGTGTATGGTTGGAGACGGAGGTTTTGCCCATGTCTGGTCTGAGCTGGAAACTGCAGCTCGCCGCAAAACACCGGTGGTGTTAACTGTCCTCAACAATAGTTGCCTGGGGTATCAGAAGGATGCCGAAGATGTGAAATTTGGGAGCCATAGTACGGCGTGCTATTTTACTCCGGTGGATCATGCTGCGATCGCGCGCGCCAGTGGATGTCGCGGCATTCGTGTAGAAAAGGCAAGTGACTATTTACCGGCGCTGCGTGAGGCACTGGCTTGCGATGAAACATCGGTGCTCGACGTCATAGTCGATCCGGCCGCCTACCCGCCCGTAACTTTCTTTGACGGATTGGATGATATCCGCAGATCAAAAGAAGAAAGTTGAAAGAGAAATAACAGAGCGTCTATTCCGGTCATTGCGAATATTCGGAAGCGAGCATGAACGTAGACAAGCTTAGAGTGCGGTTCGAAGACTATTGCGACAAATACTCGTCAATCAGTATGCGTCGCGAAGATGGCATTTTAGAAATGACGCTGGGAACGGATGGCGGGCCGTTGCACTGGGGAAGGCAACCACATGCCGAACTGGAAGAGGCGTTTCTCAACATCGGTCGCGATCGTCAAAACCAGGTCGTGATCATGACCGGCACCGGAGAGGAGTTTTCCGGTCCCGTAGCTGAGGCTGAATCAAACAGGGCGGCGCACAGGCAGACACCCGATGAGTGGGCGGAGCTGGGGTGGGAATCCAATCGTCTTCTCACCAACCTGTTGGCTATCGACGTGCCGATGATCAGTGCGGTGAATGGCCCGGCAGCGCGCCATGCTGAATTGCCCGTGATGTGCGACATCGTACTTGCCGCAGAGAATGCATCCTTCCAGGATTCTGCGCACTATGCTGGCGGCCTGGTTCCGGGTGATGGAATGCACGTCGTATTTCCCATGATCATGGGCTTGAATCGTGGCCGTTACTTTCTGCTGACCGGACAGGTCCTCGACGCTCATCGCGCGATGGAATATGGACTTGTGAACGAGGTCTTGCCGCAGCAAAAATTGCTGCCGCGTGCCTGGGAGCTTGCGCGCGAAATTATGCAGCAGCCCGAAATGAACCGGCGTTATACGCGCTTGTTACTCACTGAGCAGCTGCGTCGCCAATTGCATGACTTGCTGCCCTATGGCCTGGCATTGGAAGGACTCGCGATCACTCGTGAAGATTGAAACCAGAAAATATTGATGGTGTGGGCGAGCAGCAGACTATTACACGCAGGGAATAAACATGGCGAAGATAGCTTTCTTGGGCGCGGGCATGATGGGCCAGCCAATCGCGCGAAATTTTCTTCGCGGCGGACACGCAGTAACAGTTTACAACCGCACTCTGGAAAAGGCGCGCCCGCTGGAGGCTCTTGGGGCAGTACTTGCAGCGACGCCGGAAGAGGCTGCAGCCGGGGTCGACGTAATTATCTCGAGCCTGATCAACGACGATGCGTCGCGGGCTACGTGGAACGGCCCCGAAGGGGCATTGCAGGCAGAACTGAAACCCGGTGCGTACGCTATCGAAATGTCGACGGTGTCTTTGGCGTGGGTGTCCGAGCTTGATGAGCTCGCCAGAGCACGCGGTTTGCATTTCCTGGATTGCCCCGTTGCTGGTCGTCCGGACGTTGCAGAGTCTGGTCAACTCAAGGTTTTTGCGGGCGGTAGTGCAGAAGATGTCGATGCTATACGCCCTGTGCTCGAAGCCATCAGCAAGACGGTTATGCACGTGGGTGGCATCGGTCGCGGCATTACATTCAAACTTATCTATAACGTTATGGGTGCGATTCAGGTTGCGGCGTGTGCTGAAGGTATGCAAGCCTGCGAGGCGGCCGGCATAGACATAGCGGTCGCGGCAGAGGGTTTTTCGACCGGCGCAACTGGAAGTCCGCACGTCGTTCGTCATTCCCGATATATGGCTGAGAACAGTCACGAAGACCCGGTGCAGTTTTCGGGCCGTAACCGAATTAAAGATTTGTCCTATGGCATCAAGTTAATCGAAGATGTTGGCGGCCAGTCGCGCATCGGGCATTCAGCCAAACAGGTATACGAACAAATGGTTGAGCTTGCCATGGGTGACCTTAACGATAGTGAGCTGATCGACACGCTGCGTGTCGTACATCAAAAAGGCCGGGGAATAAAAGGGGAACCGAAATGATAGTAGAAGCAAAGCAACTCGCATCCGCGTTTTCAGCGCTGCTGTTATTGGCCGTAAGTCTTCCTGGAACTGCGTTCGCGAACGCACACCCACATCCGCGAGCAGACAGCCTGCCGTACCTGGACCAATCGACTTACATTCGCAACATGGCTATTCGTGCCCATATTGGCGGCGAAAATCGCCGCTGGAAAATGCAAATGATGAACCTGGGCGAGCGGCGCTTCCTGTTTCAGGGGGGCATTCCGAAAGGCGATGTCATCGAGGTCACGGATCCGCTGAACCCGGTTGTGGTTAACGAAGACGCCTTTGTCGGCAGGCAAATTCAACTCGCGTATAACGCCGACATCGGCAAGTGGATTCTTATGACCGGTGCCGCGCCACCACTTATCTCGGCGACAATGGAATTTCCACACGGCAAGTATGACGATCCGGGCGCCTACGACAGAGTTAAGAATCACGAAGGGTTGCGCGGTGTGCGCTTCTTTGACGCGACTGATCCATACGATATCAAGCCGCTGTCAGAATTTAGCGTCGATCTCGGTGATTCGGGTCGTACGGTGCAGACGGGCGGCGGTACACATCGGGATTATTACGATGGTGGCAAGTACGCTTACCTTGACGCTGCACCAGATGACAGTTTCACGCACCAGGAAAGTCCGGTGCGTGTGCACAGTCACGGCATCATGCTCGTTGATGTGTCCGACCCTGCCGCGCCAAAGCACGTATCTCATTGGTGGTTGCCTGGCCAGCGCGAGGATGAGCAGGATGAGTACAAGGCATGGCGAGAGCATGGCGACCAGGAGTCATTCACGGGATTGCATGGCGCATACTATGTTCCACAGAAATTGGAGAATGGCGGCAAGTTAGGTTTCAGCCCCTGGGGATCTTTTGGCATCTTTATCCATGACTTGAGTGACCCTGGCGCGCCGAAGTTGCTGGGGCGTTTTGAAGCACCGTACAAACCCGGGGGAATCGCGTTTCACTCCGTGGACGTTTCCAGATTGGACAGGGGTTTCGTGATAGGCGCACCGGAAGCGCTGAATCCGGATTGCAATGAGCCCTTTCATCACAGCTACATAATCGACGTTAGTGACCCCACAAACCCACACGAATTATCTACGTTGCCAATACCCCGGCCGCCGGAGGAAGCGCCCTACGATAATTTCTGCCAAAAGCGTGGCCGCTTCGGCGTACATAATCCGCCGCATCTCAAAGCGCCCGGAAAAGCCGACCCGAACTTCACCTGTTACACGTTTTTTAATGCAGGTTTGCAGTGTTACGACATCAGCGATCCGGGGTACCCGTTTATTTCGGCCTACTTCATTCCACCGCAAGGCGGCGACCTCGAAGAACCCAGGAGCTTCACGCGCAATACGGACAATGTATTCATCGAATGGGACCGCAAGCTGATTTGGACGGCGACCGATACAGGGCTTTACCTGCTGACGACGCCGGAGCTGGGAGATCCTGTGTTGAATCCACAAGCGGTAAGCGAGTGGAATCTACCGGATTTAAATCGCGTTGCCGAAGATCACTCCCCGTAATAACGCCGTACGCGAGCTGAAGGGCCTGCATCTTTATCATGCGGGCTGGTCCAATTGTTCCATGCGAGTTCGCATGACGCTGGAGGAAAAGAAACTTCCATGGATCAGCCATCACCTCAATACACGCACAGGCGAACACATTTCGACAGAGTATTTCGGCATTAACCCGAATGGTCTCGTGCCTGCGCTGGTACATGACGGCGATGTGTGGATCGAGTCCTGCGACATTATCCGTTATCTGGATGATATCTACCCGGAGCCCCGACTCACGCCAACTGACGATAAGCAGTTGGCTGAGCTTTCGGAGTGGCTGAGTCTTGCATCGGCAATCCACGTGGCTGCAGTTAAAACGTATATCTATGCCTCGCGGCCGAGCGGCAAGCGGCGTAAGACGCCTGCCGAGTTACAACACTACCGCAAGCTGCAGACGAACGAGGAGTTGCTGGCGTTCCACACAAAGAGCTCCAGCGATGATGGTATCAGCGAAGCGGATCGTGCCATGGCTGAGGGTTTGCTGCATGATGCTTTCGCGAGGCTCGATACGCGCCTGGATAAACATCGCTGGCTTGTTGGAGATGATTTCACGCTGGCGGATATCACCTGGGTACCACTGCACTACACCCTTGAGCGAGCCGGGTTCTCGTTTTCTGCCCACGGAAATGTCATTAATTGGGCACAAGCTGTTGCTGCTCGCCGCAGCTTTCAAAAAGGGGTGGTGGGTTGGTTCGACGGCCTGAGTGGCGCTGAAACAGGTACCCGTGTTGAATAAGCTAAATCACTCTGCACATCAGAGGAACAACCACTCCGGAACGCCCGCAGGAAGATTCGGCCGAAGCCAAAGCGCAAGATACGACGGATGAAATAACAGGCTCATGACCTGGTCGTAGAAGAACACCAATATTCCCCAGGCGCCTAGCGCATATGCCACTGCAACTCGCTTGCGATAATTGCCCCAACGCACGAGATAAAAAGCCACAAACAATGGAATAGCAATCTTCTGGCCGACAAACAGCGTCAGTATGATCATGCCGAACAGGTAAGCGAAAAATGGCAACGCTGCGGCTAGCCAGGCATCGCGGCTCGCCTGTTGCAATGTCACTCTCCAGTTTCCAGCTGCCCTTTTTGTCTCCAGGAGATGCAGCAGATCCCGAACAACGACGACCAGTGACAACAAAGAACCAGGCACGGCGATCAACAACGGGAATTGACGCACCGGCAGCGGCCAGGCAAGTGCTGCGTATCCGGCCCAAACAAAAACGACGAATAACAACAGCGACGTAGGTAACGAAATAGCCGGGTTCTTCTCGGACGCTTCTCCTGCAGGAACTTTTCCGGCCAGCTTCTCTCGTGCAACGCCGCGGGCAGCAAGAAAGATCGTCGTGACAATGATCAGCAATAACACGATTACGATCGGTCGGCCGAGCCAACCAGGGCCTTCGTGAATGCGTGTACTGATTTGAAACGAACGTTCGAGGATTGGGCCGAGAACCAACGCGAGTATGACTGGAGGTCTTGGCCAGCCACCACGCTTCATGACGAAGCCGATGACGCCGAATACGGCGCAGCTCACCCAGGCACCGATCGACGCACCGCCGAGCCACGCGCCCATGAACACAAACAGCAACACGCCGGGCACGACCAAATGCCCCGGTAGCAAAGCAACCTTCGCCACCTGGTTGACAGTCTTGAGTAGTATCAACGTCGCCACAACACTGGCTATTGCGATCATCCATACGAAACTGAATGTCATGGGCAGCTCGGAACTGAGCATGCTCGGTCCCGGCCTCAGTCCGTGCATAATCAGCGCGCCCATTAATATGGCGGTGCCGACACTACCGGGGATACCCAGCGTCAATGTCGGAATCAATGCGCCGCCGCGTAGCGCATTGTTTGCAGCTTCAGGCGCAAGCAGTCCGCGTACGTCGCCTTGCCCGAATTGCGAATTATCCTTAACACTTTGCTTGGCGTGGGCGTAGGTGACCCAGCCGACAATCGAAGCGCCGAGCCCGGGCAACATACCAATGTAGGCACCAACTACGCTGCAGCGAACGACCAACCACCAGTGTTTGAACGCATCACGAACTCCTTCAAGCAGTCCCTTGCGCGTGTCGGCAGATTTTCCCGTACGGGCGATCGACACGTCTTTAAGGGCGAGCTCCATGACTTCCGGTATCGCGAAAAGGCCCAGCAGCACAGGAATAAGCGGCAGTTTATCCAGCAGGTACAAAGTGCCGAACGTGTATCGCGGAATCGCCTGTGACTCCGGAAGTCCTATGGTTGCGAGCAGGAGCCCGAACATCGCTGCTGCGACCCCTTTTGTTATCGATTGTCCGGAAAGCGAGCCGACCATCGCCAGTCCCAGCATGCCGAGCATGAATTGCTCGGGAGACTCGAACGCCAGGATTACCGGAAGAATTAATGGCAAGGAAATGCCAAGTGCGGCTGCGCCACACACGCCACCGATAGCCGATGAGGTGAATGCGGCACCAAGTGCGCGCGCTGCTTCTCCCCGCTTTGCCATGGGGTAGCCATCGAGTACCGTTGCTTGAGAAGCTGCAGTACTCGGCACTCCAAGAAGCACAGACGTGATAGCGCCGCTCGTCGACGTGGACGCCCAGGAGGCCAGGAGCAGGGCGAATGCGGCGACGGGCTCCATGGTAAACGTAAAGGGCAATAACAATACGAGACCGATCGCCCCGCCCATGCCCGGTACCGCGCCCATCAGAATACCGATGATGCAGCCAAGCGCGAAATACGCCAGCACATGCCACTGGAAAATCAGGCCGAGGCCTTCGACTAGCGCTTCGAACATTACAACCTCGACAATCGTGTGGAACGGAAAGCGCCGTCGTCTCTAGTAGCGACTGTTTTTCTCTATGTGCGCTTCGATGTACTCGATAACTTCCGGAGTAACCCTGCCGGTTGCACCAAGGATATCAGTTTGGCGTTCATGGCTAACATGTTCGGGAACATAACTGAGGATCTGCTCGGCCTCTTCGCGAAAGGCTGTAGAGGTCATCGCTTTTTCGAGGCCGGCGCGAAGTGTACTGGTGGCTGCGGAGTTCATGTCCGGAGGGCCGAGAAACACGTGCTGCATGGTCTGATCCATCTCCAGCAGCGTCGTTATCGAGTCCCAGATAATTCCAGAAGGTGCTTCGCCATTGAGAGACTCGTAAAGCGTCGGCAACGAAGGCACGTTTGGAACCAACAAATTCTGCATCAGTTCACCATCGCTGTTTAGCATCGGCATGCTAAAGATCGGCACTGCGTGACCTTCGTCGACAAGCACGGGTACCACCTGATTCAAATAGGCATGTGCAGCATCCGTTGCTGTATTGACCTCTCCGCTGATCATTGCGGCTCGAATGTTACCGCTGCTTGGATAACCAGCGATGTACCTGTAATTAGCCCCGATCAGATCCAGCCCCATGGAGCTGATGATCATGCGGCCATGTTCCGGTGGCATACCACCGAATCGCAGTGCTTCGGTTCCCACAACATCGCCAGGTTCGTCGACACCGCCGGCAACAGCGTCGGTTCGACTGTATACCACCAGGCCACTAAGCTGCACGCCACCAAGTGGTGTGAACTGACTGTACTTGAATGAAAACCCCGGTAGCTCGAGCAACTCTCCCAACGACGAACGTGGGCCGTAGTAAATGGTTGTGCCGTCATTCGGTGCTTTCAGAAGCACATGCAGATGGGCATTCAGGGTTGATGCGCCAGGCATGTTATTTACGATAACCGTGGGATTACCAGCCAGATTCATTTCGAGGTGTTTGGCTAGCAAGCGACCGACCGTCGTGCCGCCGGCCGATGCATCGAGTCCGATCACTACAGTGATCGTCTCGCCTGCAAATGAGTGTTGGCCCTCAGCCACGTCACTGCCTTCGCCAGCAGGGCCAGCATCGCATGACATTAAAGAAATGCAGGCGAGCAGAACCGGCAGAGTACGCAAATAGTCCGCGATTGTGCGGCCCACTTTGGCATCAACTTGAGTTTTCATTCTGAGGTCTCATCAAGAAAATCAATCTCCGGCCCAAGGGGAACGATCCTTGTTTGCTTGAGCAGCTTATCGCTCGCGTAATAATGTGCCTTGATCGACCAGACATCGATAGTGTCTGCAATGCCCGGCATCTGGTACAAACATCGCACAAAGCGCCAGAGATTCGGGTAGTCCACAATGCGGCGCTTGTTGCAACGAAACGCGCCATGGTAGACGTAGTCGAAGCGCACGAGCGTGGTGAAAAGGCGCCAATCGGCCTCGGTTAATTGTTCGTTGACCAGATACGTCCGGGATGCCAGGCGTTCTTCCAGTTGGTCAAGAGCGTCGAAAAGTTTTGTGTATGCCGCTTCGTAAGCCTCTTGCGATGTCGCAAACCCCACACGGTAAACACCATTGTTTATCGCTGCGTAAACCAGATCGTTGATTGCATCGATTTCGTCACGTAGTTCCTCAGGGTAGTAGTCGCCATCGAGTGCGCCTATGCCATCGAATTCACTGTTGAACATTCTGATGATCTCACCCGACTCGTTGGACACGAGTTTTTTTTGCGCTTTGTCCCACAATGTCGGCACTGTCACCTGGCCGGTGTACGCTGAATCGGACCGCTGGTAAATCTCGTACAGGAAGGCTGCAGCAAACTCAGGGTCGGGGACGACGCCATGACCATCTTCGAAAGTCCAGCCATTTGCACCTGAAATCGCGTTAACCACCGACACACTGATCATGTCTTCAAGCCCTTTCAGGTGCCGGAAAATTATAGCTCTGTGAGCCCAGGGGCAGGAATGAGCGATGTAGAGATGGTAGCGACCGGCTTCTGCCTTAAAGCCTCCGTCACCCGTAGGTCCAGGGTCGCCTGTCGCCGTTACCCAGTTTCGAATCTTGGCATCTGGGCGGACAAAACTGCCATCTTTTGCTTCGGTGTCGCGCCACTTGTCGTGCCACTCACCATTGATCAGAAAGCCCATGCTTGTCCGCCGTTATTCCGCATTCCAGAGCTCGCTGACCTTTTCGAAAGCTTCAATTCCATAGCTCTGTCGTTTTGCAGTTGTTTTGTCACCCCACTTGGTGACGCCCTCCGCGTATGCTGGCCGGGCGATGAAACGCCCGTACCATTCGTTCAAGTGATCCAGGTTTTCCCACAAGGGAGCCATCTGAAAACTCTTGAGGCGAGTGACGTAGACACCTAGCGATATATCAGCGAGCGAAAAAGTCTCCCCGGCCAGCCAGGGCGACTCGGCCAGTGCTGCATCCATGTCCTCAAAGACATGTTTGAAATAACTAACGGCGCGCGGCAACAGCGGGGAGTCCAGGCCCTTTGCGATGTTGATGCGATCATTCGCCTTGCGAACGGTCTCAGGCATCTCGTTAAGGTACCTTTCCAGTTCTTCTGGACCCGCCGCGGCTTTCGCGTGGCGGACGACGATGCACATGCCGACGACGCGGCTATGCACATGTAAGCCCTCATCGATCAGCTTGGTCCAGAGACGCATCGTCGCTTTGTCAAAAGCGCTTTCCGGCCGCAATGGAAACTCCGGAAACGCATCATCCAGGTATTCGAGAATGACCTGAGACTCACGTATTGCTTTGCCGTCATGAACCAGTGTCGGGACGATGCCACGCGGATTGATTTTCAAATATTCCGGCGAAAAATGCTCGCGCTTCGCGACCGAGGTATCGAGATGATGACTTTCCCACTCGAGCTGCTTTTCAGCCAGTGCAATTCTGATTTTTTGGGCCGCGGTCGAGTGGTCGTAATGATAAAGTGCCAGCATAATTTTGAGTGTTTTTGTCCAGTAATGTCCTTGGCCGCCGGCAACGCTAACACAAAAAATAGCCGCGTTTGACCACCAATTCCTGATCGCGATCCAGCCACAAGTTCCGTGGCAGTTACTTAGCTGCAGGGCGCTGCCCGTATAAGTTGCGCAGCACATTGCCGTTATGATACGTTCTGTATTGTATGCAAACGTTTGCACCATGTGCAAATAGAACAAGGCAGTCGGGGGAACAAGGTTTATGGCGCAATTGGTCAAAAAGACCTATCCACTGTGATGATCCTCCGGGGGTCCCACTACCGGGATCTCCTGGTTAGGTTGAGATGCATAACTACTCGAGGCAAAGAAAATGATCAACGACTTGTCAGTATTTGAAAAATTTAAGCAAGCGTTTTGGGCAGGGGGTGCTCTTGTCGGAGTTGCGTTACTGTTTTCTCCCGGGCACACGGTTGCTCAGGAAGGTGCGACAGAGGGGAGAAGCACGACCGCAGAAGCACTGCTGGACGAAATTACCGTATCGGCCCGGCGTCGTTCGGAGCGATTACTGGATCAGCCGATGTCTATTTCGGCGATGACGGCCGAGCAGATGCAGGTACTTGGTGTGGTCAGGGTCGACGAGGTCAGCAAATACGTACCGAATGTTGTGCTGACAACCGATGATCGAGCCAACAATACGCGTGTCGTGATTCGCGGCATCGGTGGCGGCTTTCCGGATCCGGTATTCGTCTTCGGCTCCGGTATGTATATCGACGGCCACTATGTTCCAACCTCGCTGGGCGGATATATGAGCACGGTTGATATCGAGCGTATCGAGTTGCTACGTGGTCCCCAGGGCACCTTGTTCGGTAAGAATGTCACCGGCGGTCTGGTCAATATCATCTCCACCAAACCGCAACCGGAATTTGATTCGAGCGTCCTCGTGCGCCTGGCGGAAGATGGTCAACAGGACATCCGCGCAATGGTCAATGTGCCATTCAGCGACACGGTGTATGGGCGCTTCAGTGCGGCGTCGGAACAATTTGACGGCTACTACTACAACCAGAATCTGGGCATAGATGCCGGCGCGAAGGATACAGTATCGGGCCGGGCCGCATTCAGGTTCCAGCCGAACGCGAACTGGACGGTCGATTTATCTGGTGCAGTGTCGAGGACGCGAGACGACAATCTCGGTGGGCAGTGTCAAAATACGGCTCGCGATGCTCCGCAGTGGGGCGGTGGCGCTGGCAACCTGGAACGGCGGCTCTACGTTGGGGCCAGGGAAGATTTTTGGGCTATCTGCGATGCGGATGTTGCGGCAGGAGACTTCGTGAATTCTTCCGACAAGATCGCGTATTCGGATGTTGATGAGGAGATCTTTCAATTGGGAGTCCAGTGGGACTCGGACGGTCCCCTCGGGTCGTTGGATCGCGCCAGTGTCAATTTCAAGGCATCCTACCGCGACATGCAATACAACTATTTCGCGGATCGCGATTACAGTTCGTGGCCGCTCGATTCCATCGGCACGGGCTCGAGAGATGGCCAGAATAACGAAACGACCGGCTTTGAACTGATATTCGAGGCCGATGCAAGTGATAGCGTGCGCTTTACTGTGGGCGCGAACTACTTCGACGAGACCGCGTTTAATGGCTCGAACACCTGTTACAACCTTTTTGTGAATAACGGTGCGGTTGATAGTGTCACTTGTGCCGATACGGGCCTGCATTTCGAACTCGTACCGAACAATCCCAATGGCACCGACATCGATCCTTCGCAGGACCCTGACTTGTGGCCGAACGCACCGAGGATTAATGGGGGTGGCCCCGGGCCCTTCGGTGGTGAGGTCAGCGTGTGGAATGAGTCTATCGGCATTTTCGGACACGTGACCTGGGACATCAACGATCTGTGGACACTTGATCTTGGCGGGCGCTATACGGAGGACGACCGTGAGTTCCACAACTTCGAGTTTGCTTCCACAGGTTGTGATATTAGCCTCGATCCGCGGAACATGTGTGCGTACACACTGCCTGTTGATCTCGCCCACGTTAACGATAGCGGCTTTTTCAATCAGGCAGATGACGTTTTCTCGGAATTTACTCCGATGTTGAGCGTGACGCGGAACCTGTCGTCGGGCAATGGCATGTTCTATGCCCTCTACTCCGAGGGATTCCTGACGGGTGGTTTCAACACGGAGGTCAACGCCAACTTGCCGGTGGGTGGGCCGGACCTGAGTTACGGTCCGGAACATGTTAATAACTACGAGATCGGTTTCAAGGGTCAGTTCATGGACGGCAATGTGCAACTCATGACTACTGTGTTCTACATGGACTATACGGACCAGCAGAAGTCATTCGAGCTGCCCAACCCGGACGGTATCTTCGGCACCGAAGACCCTGTTGAGCTTGTCACCAATATTGCCGAGTCGTCCATCAGCGGTGTGGAGTTCGAGCTCCGCGGCACATTCTGGGATGGTGGATTCGTCTCGCTCGACGTGGGCTATATCAAGAGTGAGGTTGATAAGTACGAGTTTGAGGATCCGACAGACCCGGGCACGATCATCGACAGGTCAAATGTCCTCGTAAACGACTATACGCCGGATATGTCGGTCAATCTTGCCGTTGAGCATGAGTTCCAGCTTGGCGGGGCTGGCTCGCTGACGCCACGGCTCAACTGGAACTGGCAGGACGAGTATGAATGGGCGGCCGAAACAGGTTCGTGGACCGAGAGCGATCCGAAGTCAGGCTGCCACCAACCTGCGTATTCGACACTCGATGCACGGGTGACCTACAGGCCTGCAAAGGGCGACTGGCAGGCGTCGATCTTCGGCGGCAATATCACGGATGAGCGATACATCGAATTCTGTGAGAATGATCGAAATGTCTGGCTGTGGCGTTTGGGGCGGCCAGCATTCTGGGGCATCGAGTTTTCAGCACACTTCGGCAGAAACTGAGTACCGGCTGAACACTACGACAAAAACAAAGACGGCACCTCTTCGGAGGTGCCGTTTTTTTTGCGAACGCATTTTATTGAGCCGTCTTCTGCCCCGATGCTATCAGCTGCGAGACTTCCTCTATAATCAAATACGTTCACAGCAACGCCGCACAAACTTCCAACCCGAGGTTCCCTAGATGAGTTCGAAGCCAGTAAACGTCGGTATCGTGGGTCTTGGCCGCTGGGCCAAAGTCCTCACAAGGGCTGCGATGAAGTCCGACAAATTCGAGATTGTCAGCGGCTTCAGCCGCTCCCAGGAAAAGCGCGACGCTTATCAGGAAGAGTTCAGTATTTCCTGCACCGCTACGATGGAAGAACTTCTGGCCAACCCGGAAATAAAAGGCGTAATTCTTACGGTACCTAATGAACAGCACTTGCCCGTTGCTGCACAGGTTGCCAAGGCTGGAAAGCACATCTATACGGAGAAGCCGATCGCGAATACGCTTGAGAACGGCCTGCAGATCGAGGCCCTGCAGAGTAGCTATGGCATCCAGGTCATGGTTGGCCACAGCGCCCGGCTGCTCAAGGGGACGCGCATGATCAAAGATGCGATCAACAGTGGCGAGTTGGGGCGGGTGTCGCTGATCGAGGCAAACTTCTCGAACGAGAGAGCGCTGGAACTTACGCCCGAAACATGGCGTTGGTATCGCGACAAGGCACCGGGCGGACCACTATCGCAACTTGCGACACATCAGTTTGATGCCTTGCATTTTCTGGGTGGTGAGATCGAGGAAGTTTCGTCAATGGCCGCCAAGTTGTCGCCGGTTGGGGCGGAGGTTGATGATCAATCGCTCACGTTGATGCGATTCACCAGCGGTGCTGTCGCCTATATCGGCTCGTGCTGGACTTCGCCGGGCATCTATTCCATTCGGGTTTTTGGACAAAAGGGCCTGATGCACTATGAACTCGATTTCAGTACCTGGGATACACCCGACCAACTTCACGAGACATCCGAACTATATATTCAACGCGGTAAGGACGGTTTTAGCAAACGCGAAATTCTGACTATTCCTCCAGGCGACATGTTTCAGGACGAACTGGAGATGTTTGCCGACGTATGCGCTGCAGGAGAGACATGCGAACTGAGTGCAAGCAGTGGCAATGTTGCATTAGCCGTTGTGTACGCGGCACTTCGATCGATTGATAACAACGGCGCCTGTGTGAAATTGAATGACATATTCGACCAGGCGCATGCCAATATCGCAGCATCATAGGTGATATCTCATGACAAAATTATCAAGCCGCTATTTTATCGATCTCACCCAGCCTGAAATCGCAGCACAATTGCAAGATAACCCACTCGTGATTCTGCCGGCCGGGAGTGTTGAGCAACATGGGCCGCACTTGCCGACCGGAACAGATATTTACGCGGCGAATGTGATTGGCCACGCCGTAGCGGAGCGCATGAATGGTTTAGTGCTACCTGGCGGTCCCCTCGGCGTCACGCCGATGCACATGCCCTTTGAGGGCACTATTACGCTGACACCCGAAACGTACATGCGAGTTGTTACCGAGACTTGCGTATCGACAGCTCGCCATGGAGCGAAGTATCTTCTTATCCTGAATTGGCACGAGGGGAACACTGCCTCGCTCTCGATTGCTGCTGAAGCGTTGCATCGCGAACACGGTATGACGGTTTTGACTGTGCAGGCTTGTTACGTGGCGGCAGAGCTCTGGGGGCACGATTGCGGCGGTCTGACACATGGAGGTGAGATTGAAGCGTTGGCGGTGTTAGCGCATCAACCGGACCTGGTGCATCTTGATCGAATCGATTACTCGTCGGATCATCAGCACGGCTTACAAATGGATAAATTGCGTCGAACCCGCAGCTATCAGCCTGTACTAACGGACATTCGCTCAATTGCGCCGACCGGATGGTATGGCAGTCCGGAGCAGGCTACCGTGGAAAAAGGCTTGCGTATGCTCAACGATATTGCGGACGCGATCACAGCGGAGGCAACGACGACTTTCAAATACCTCGACGAGGTTCAGCAAGGTGTCGCCGAGGTGAAACACCTTCGAGACGTGGGTCAAAAGTAAAGAGTCGAAATGGTACGCATCATTCATCCAGGTGACGCCATAGACCTCAATCTGCCCGGTCGCAGGTCACTCGAAATTGTTTCAGAAGAGGTCGGCGCTTCGGCTGTAACACTTCGCCTGGTAGAAATACCGGTGCCGACGCCGGGCGAGTCGCCACGCAAACAACACTGCCACACAAACTTTGAGGAGTGCATGTACGTCTTGTCAGGCGAGGGCATGACGTGTACGGCGAGTGATGAATTTCAGGTTTCGGCCGGCGATACAATTCTGGTTCCTGCGGGCGAACTGCACGTGACCCGCAATACGGGAAGCACGCCTTTGCGAATGTTGTGTTTTTTTCCAACTGCCAATTGCAGTGAGCAAAAATCGTGACTTGCGATGTTGTTTGCCTGCGTCCGCAGGACGATTTTCTCAACATAGGCGTCACGCCACCCGCAACCTTGTCCATTCGATACATGTCGCCCACGGACAACGATCTGCCGCAACACCTTGTTTCAGCACGGGCGCTGGTGATTCCCGCAGTTGGTCCCGACTTGCCCGCGGCTTTGTTCGACGAAAGCCGCATCGAGTTGATCCAGGTAACTGGCGCCGGAATCGACAGGCTTGATGCGGATGCGATGAAGGCAAAGGGTATTGCGATAGCAAATGTACCCGGCGGATCAAGTGGGGCTATCGCAGAATATGCAGTGTCTAGCGCATTGACGCTGCTACGACGAATGTTCTGGGCGGACGGGGAACTGCGGAAAGGCCACTATGTCGACGCGCGTCGCCGCATGGTGGCAGAAAACCTGGCAGGTCTGGAGGGCCTGACAGTCGGGGTCGTCGGCCTGGGCGTTATCGGTACGACTGTTGCACAGGCGTTTCATGGTCTGGGGAGCGATATCACTTACCATGACCCTGCGCCGCGGGATCCGGATGCGGCCGATCAGATGGGCGCTGTTGCCCTGCCGCTGAGAGAGCTGCTCGCGAAAGCCGACATCGTTACGTTGCATGTGCCGCTCCTGCCGGCAACTGAATCGATGATCGGCGAGCGCGAGTTGGGCCAGATGAAAGTTGGTGCAATATTAATCAACGCCGCTCGCGGCGGTATTGTCGATGAGGCGGCGCTCGTTAGATACCTGTCCAACGGCCATTTGGGTGGGGCAGCAGTAGATGTCTATTCGAGCGAGCCACCGGAACAGGATAACCCTTTGTTTGCAGTTGAGAGTGAAGCAGGTCGTCTGCTACTGACACCACACATTGCCGGTGTCACGCGGCAATCCTGGGCGAATTTATTCAGCACCGCCTGGGAAAATGTAGAGCGGTTCCTGGTGCACCACGAGCCGCCTGCGAACAGGGTGGTCTAGTGCACATGCTCTCGCTGAAGATAGAAACGAAGTCGACGATACGTAGCCTGATAGCCGCCCTGACAATTGTCGCGACTTTGTTGACCTCGTGTGAAGACACCTCTGAAAAAGAATTCTACGCGGGCAAGACCATTTCTGTTTATGTCGGGCGCCCGCCGGGCAGCGGTGCTGACCTTGCGGTACGTTCCTTCGCGCGCTTCTGGCAAGAACACATCCCGGGGCGGCCGACCATAGTCGTGAAGAACGTGCCAGGGGGTGCCGGCTCAAGAGTCTGGAATCTCGCTTGGGACAAAACAAATCCCGACGATCTCGAGGTCTTTTTTTCCCCGGTTTCCGGCACGGCAGTTATCGTTCGTGAAGAGGGTCTGCGCGCAGACCTGTCACAGTTGCCATTACTTGGCGCTCTGATCAGCCCCAACATGACGTATGCGCGTACTGAGCGATTGTCGGCGGCCAGCGAATTGCCGAACGTTAAAGGACTGACTTTTGGTGGTCAGGGGCCGGCGCATCGATTCAGCGTGCTTGGGCGCCTGTCGCTGGATATTTTGGGCGTTGACCACAACAGCGTTACGGGATTTTCTGGTGCGAGCGATGTCTTTAACGCGCTGCGGCGCAAGGAAGTTGATATCCAGACCGCTCCGCTGAATTTCTATCGTTTTACCGTGGAGCCCAGCGTTGTCAAGAATGGTGAAGTGATTCCACTGTGGTACAACCCGATTATCAACGTTTCTCGAGAAATCGTACCGCTCGAGGCAGCCGGCGACATTCCGAGCTTTATTGAATATTACGAGTCGGTGAAAGGCAAAGCGCCCGCCGGAGAGTTATTCGAGATGTACAAATGGCTGCTGCCAAACGTGAACGGCATAACCTACGCAGCTTTCCTGCCGCGCGGAGCGTCACCTGAAGCCAAGCAGATATTGGGCGATAGTTTCCTGCGCGTAACACAGGACGAGGCGTACCGCACTGAAGAATTCAAGATGTTTGGTTTCAATCTCCCTGTCGTCGCCGCAGGCGAGGGCGCTAAAATTCTTGATGATATGGCGAATGCCCCTGAAAATATTCGGCTTCTCCTCGATGAATATATCCAGGAAGGTCGATAGCGCGGAACGGTTGAATTGACATGATCGATGGCATGCTGGCTGGTCTGAGCCTGGTCTTGAGTTGGCCGACGTTCGGCTATCTGCTGCTTGGCGTTTTCATCGGCATGTGGGTTGGTGCGGTACCCGGACTCGGCGGGGTGGTCGGTCTGGTGCTGCTCTTACCGTTCACTTTCAGCATGGATCCGGTATCCGCATTTGCCTTGTTGATGGGCCTGTATGCGGTGACCTCCACCAGCGACACGATCTCGGCGATCCTGCTGGGTATACCTGGAAGCGTTGCATCGCAGGCGACAATTCTCGACGGCTATCCTCTGGCCAAGAAAGGCCAGGCAGCGCGAGCATTCGGTGCCGCTTATACCGTCTCTGCCATTGGCGGCGTTTTTGGTGCCTTGCTGATGGCGGCCTCATTGCCATTCATTTTGCCGGTCATTTTCGCGTTCGGGATTCCCGAATTTCTGATGCTGGGGCTGCTCGGACTGACTATGGTGGGCGTGCTGTCCGGGGAAGCTGTTACCAAAGGACTGACTGTTGGCCTGCTTGGCTTGTTGCTAACGACAATTGGGTATGCGGAAGCAACAGGCGTACCCCGATTCCATCTGCAGACTGAGTACCTGCTGGACGGGCTGCCGATTATTCCGATCGCACTCGGATTGTTCGGCATACCCGAACTTCTCGAGATGGCAGTGAAGAACACATCGATTTCCCGTGTCGGGTTATCCGATAGTCGCCGCGGCGGCTTGCTTCGCGGTATCAAGGATGTCCTTCATCACCGCTGGCTGACATTGCGTTCGTCATTAATCGGCACCTACATTGGCGTGCTACCTGGTCTTGGTGGGGCCATCGTCGACTGGATTGCGTACGGACATGCCGTGCAGAGCGCCAAAGACAAATCGAAGTTTGGTAAAGGTGACATTCGTGGTGTCATTGCACCTGAGGCAGCCAATAACGCGTCGCGCGCGGGCGCGCTGATTCCAACAGTGGCATTCGGAATCCCCGGAAGCCTTGGTGCCGCCATCCTGCTGAGTGCTCTGGTGATCAAGGGCCTGCAACCAGGTCCGGACATGCTCACGGTCAACCTGGGGCTGACTTTCAGCATGATCTGGGATATCGCCATCGCCAATATCCTCGCGGCCGGACTGCTGATGTTGCTGAGTCGTCAGATAGCCAAGGTTGCATTCTTGCCGGCGCACTACGTTGTTCCCGGCGTCATGGTCGTGTTGCTCATGGGAGCGTGGGTCGCTACGAGCTCTATTGGCGACTGGTGGACCTGCCTTGCAATGGGCGTGCTGGGCTACGCGATGAAACAGGGCGGGTGGCCGCGGCCGCCGTTGATTCTGGCGCTCGTACTTGGAACTCTTATAGAGAATAACTT
>Ga0070723_10000102_pt1 | contig 24572 bp, 21 predicted proteins | sample tdAd002_FD_67277 | JGI IMG/M metagenome (GOLD analysis project Ga0070723, IMG submission 67277) | Marine sediment microbial communities from the Atlantic coast under amendment with organic carbon and nitrate - tdAd00.2 | ecosystem: Environmental > Aquatic > Marine > Coastal > Sediment | place...
CGACGGACAATGGCTGTCACCATACAATCCTTTACCGGGATGAGGATATCGCCAGCCGGGCACGCGAACTTACCGATGGTGTCGGTGTAGCCGCGGCGTACGACTCGATAGGGCAGGCGACCTTCGCAGCTTCGCTGGATTCGTTGCGCCCGTTTGGCGTACTCGCAACCTATGGAAACGCGAGCGGTCCGGTCGAACCCTTCAATCCGGGCATTCTGGCGGCCAGGGGATCGTTGTATGTCACTCGCCCTACCCTGGCCACGCACATCTCCACCCCTGCGCTGCTGGGCGAAGGCGCCAGGCGCCTGCTTGAAGTTGTCAGTAGTGGCCAGGTTCAGATAAGGGTCAATCAAACCATGCCTTTGGCGGATTGCGCCGAGGCCCATCGCCAACTCGAAGCCCGTGAAACAACCGGATCTACGGTGCTAAAAATATAACCAAAACTGACTGACCAGTACAGTTTCAGATCAAGCCTCGATTTAGGCCATTATGCCAAAACTCGCCCCCCTTACGGGCTTTGTACAAAATCATTTTTTATCAACTTAATTTATTATTTTTCTATATTATTTCAATAACTTACGGAATTATTTAAAAGCTTTTAGTAAACTCTAAAAATCAGCTTGTGACGCACCTCTCAAATTTCTCGTGAACTACTTCTCAAAAACCACATTTCTTCAAATCTGTTATGTAAAACTGTTATGCAATAATTTCATTTAAACTGAATCTGTTACTATTGTCATTGCTACCTATAATACTCGTCATTAACTTAACACCGCTGCCAGATTTTAACCCTGACAGCTTTATTACAGGAGCAACACCATGAGCACTTTAAAAGCGAAACAATTCCACTTCGTCGATGATTTGGACATCGCCGCAACAACCCTCGCAGCAGTCGATCGCGTCGAAGGGTTCTCGACTAAGGTAGGCAACGTCGTCCGTACCTGGATAGGTCGCTCAAATGACCGTCGCAGGCTGGCACAGATGAACGAGCATATGCTTAACGACATCGGCCTGAACCGCTTCGACGTCCGCCTGGAAACAGACAAATACTTCTGGCAGAAGTAAAGACTCGCTCTACCGGTGTGGATCTAACCATCCACACCGGTTTTCCAGTTTCGGATCAGAATAAAAATCTACTCGTCGAGACCTTGCAAACAGTTCCCTGACCCGAGCGGTTAATCAGCCGGCAATACCACAACCAGCCTTACCGCCGCCGGCAGAATCTTACTGCTTCAGACGGTAGCCGGTTTTAAACATCCACCACACCAGCAACAGGCAAGCCACCAGGAACAGGCAAATCATTGCCAGGCTGACCTCGACACTGACATCGGCCACCTCGAAGAAACTCCAGCGAAACCCACTGATCAGGTACAGCACCGGATTAAACAGCGTAACCGTCTGCCAGGCGGGTGGCAGCATATTGACCGAATAAAAACTGCCGCCTAGAAATACCAGCGGAGTAATCACCAGCATCGGAATCAATTGCAACTTTTCAAAATTGGTCGCCCAGAGCCCAATAATAAAACCAAACAGGGCAAAAGAAACACAGGTCAGAACCAGGAACAACACCATCACAAACGGGTGCGCGATATGCAGATCGACAAACAGGTTCGCGGTAAGCAGGATAATGGAGCCCAGGATCAACGATTTCGATGCCGCCGCGCCGACATAGCCGACCACGATCTCAAAGAAGGATATCGGCGCCGACATGATCTCGTAGATAGTGCCGGTAAACTTGGGAAAGAATATCCCGAACGAAGCATTGGCTATGCTTTGCGTCAACAGGGACAGCATAACCAGTCCCGGAACGATGAACACGGCATAAGGCACGCCATCGATCTCCTGGATGCGTGAACCAATGGCAGAACCGAATACAACGAAGTAAAGCGAAGTCGAAATGACCGGGGATGCAATCGTTTGCAGCAGGGTATGCCAGGCTCGCAACATCTCGAATTTGTAGATAACCCTGATGGCCTGGTAATTGATCATTTCGCACTCACCAAACTGACAAAAATTTCTTCCAGCGAACTCTGGCTGGACTTCAGATCCTTCAACGATAACCCCGCTTCGTGCAAGGCCTGGAGCAATGACGTAATGCCGGTGCGCTCACCCCGGGTGTCATAGGTATAGGTCAGCTGTGTACCATCTGTCGAGGTTTCCAGGTTGTATTCAGAAAGCGAGGACGGGAGCTCATCGATTGATTGTTTCAGCTCGATCAGCAACTGCTTCTTACCGAGCTTCTGCATCAGGCTCTGCTTGTCATCAACCAGCAGCAAACGCCCCTGGTTGATTATGCCGACGCGATCCGCAATCTCTTCCGCTTCTTCAATATAATGCGTGGTCAGTATGATGGTGACACCGGTATTGTTCAGTTGTCGTACCATTTTCCACATGTCCTGGCGTAATTCGACATCGACCCCGGCGGTGGGTTCGTCAAGAAACAGAATGCGCGGCTCGTGCGACAATGCCTTGGCAATCAATACGCGGCGCTTCATACCGCCGGAGAGCTGGCGTAACTCGTTGTTCTTCTTATCCCACAACGACAGGTCCTTGAGCAACTGTTCCAGGTACGCGGGATTGGGTTTCTTGCCAAACAATCCACGACTGAAGTTCACCGTATTCCAGACTGTATCGAAGGCACCGAGAGTTAACTCCTGTGGTACCAGCCCGATCAGGTTGCGCGTCACGCGGTAGCTATCAACGATATCGTGACCGGCTACCGTAACCGAGCCGGAACTGCTCGAGACGATGCCGCAAATAATCGAAATCAGCGTAGTTTTGCCGGCACCGTTGGGTCCGAGCAAGGCCAGTATTTCGCCCTCGTTGATATCGAGGTCGACCGTACTCAGCGCCTGGTGTCCACCATCATACATCTTGGACAGGCCTTTAATACTGACTATGGATTGCATCGCTCGATTCTACTATCAGATCCCTTTAGTGAGTATCACTATATCGAGACACAGGTCACCAGTTTCAATACCCAATTGATCGGTTATACTCGTCAAATTCTTTGCCACTGGGACAATGCCATGACGGTGTTCAGCTTTCATTCCGAGCCGCTACAGGATAGCTGGCTCGATCTTTATGGCCACCTGAACGAGGCTTACTACCTGGTTCCTTTTTCCAACACCACCTGGATCATGCAGGATCATTTCGGCATCGGCAGTGACTACTTCGACGCAACCGGTTGCGCAATTTACACTGTTGAGACACATTTACGTTACCTGGACGATGTGCGCGCTCCGGCGACCATGGATATCGAAACCCTGATGCTCGGCAGCGACGCAAAAAAAATCTGGTTCTCCCATCGAATGCTGGTAGAAGGCGAGCTTTGTGCCACTGCTGAATTCATGGCCCTGCATTACAACACCCGCGAGTCGCGTACCATGGAAATGCCGGCCGCTGCCCAGACCAGCCTGAAAGCGGCCGAAGTTGAAGAATTACCCGACTGGGCGGGACGCCGGATCAGCCTGGTGAAGAAGTAACTATCTGCAAAGACAGGTTCAGAAAAGCATCTTTACGACAGATTGCAACATTCAAAAATTTTCCACCCACGGACGTAAATCGACTTCGTGGGTCCACGCGCTACGATGCTGGTTTAACACCGCCATGTAAGTTTGCGCGATCGCGTCAGGTTCAAGTTGAGCATCATTCGCATTGCTAGCTGCATCTTCGTTATTCAAATCACGGCCTGGAGAAGCGATCCCACCATCGATAATAAAATGTGCCACGTGAATATTTTCCGGTCCTAGCTCACGCGCCAGGCTTTGCGCCAGGCCGCGTAAGGCAAACTTACCCATGGCAAAAGAGGCGAAGTTGGGAAATCCTTTGACACTCGCGGTAGCACCGGTAAAGAAAAGCGCACCGCCACCGATTCGTTTCATATCGATCGCGGCCTGTTGCGCAACCAGGAAAGCACCATAAGCAGTTTGCATCAGCGAACTCAACACCAGCTCGGGATCAAGCTCGGTAATCGACCCCGCGGTGTAGGCACTGGGATTGTAAAGCACGACTTCCGCAGCGCCTACGGACTCTCGCATTGACGTAAACAGGGCGCTGACGGAATCAACCGAGGTTGCATCGCAACCGATGGCGTGAGCGTCGATCCGGGTGCAAAGCGCGTCAAGTTTGGCAATATTTCGTGCCGCCAGCACTACCCTGTAACCTTGCGCTGCCAGAGCACGTGCGAATGAGGCACTATTGCCACTGCCGGCACCAACGATTAACGCGATTTTTGACATGTGACCACCTGGCGGACGTAACTTAAGGGTTTGTAATTAAAACGCCAGGAGGTCGATTTGTATAGTGGAATTTAAAAACTGTGCCCTTATCCGATTTGGTGATGCTGTTTTCGATACTCTATCCAGATCAGGCTGACCGCTTCGGTTAGATCCGGGTCATTGTCGGCAACCCTGCGATCCATCGCTGCGGGAGGGAGCCACTGGCCATCGTCAATCTCTTCGACCTGCAGCAGCATCGGCCCATCGAATATGTATCGGTAAACCATGCAATGCTCGTTACCGGTTAGCACCGAAGCCGGCAATTTGAACAGCACTTCCATGGCTTGCTCGACAACAATTCCCAACTCTTCAGTAATTTCACGTTGTGCGCAATCGAGATAAGTTTCCCCGCTATCGACATGGCCCGCCGCCGAGGAGTCCCATTTCCCCGGCTGCTCATCCTTGCTCATGGAACGCTTTTGCAGGAACAGTTCACCCTTGCTGTTGAAGAGCAGAATGTGCACCGCACGGTGCATCAGTCCTTTAGCGTGGATCTCGCCGCGGGTTCTGACCGCGATTACGCTATCGTTTTCATCAACCACATCGAGCAATTCCTGGCTAACGGACACAGGGGTTCTCCGAGACAACTAAAGTATCGCGAAGTCTAACCTCATTGACCGAAAAATCGAATTGCCTTTGCGCCGACAATACGGATCATTTATTGTAAAGGTTGGAATCCATAGCGCTGAATGACATTCAGCAAATACTAATTTAAGGGGTCATCAATCGAACCGGAACTATTTGTTTCGTTCGTCCTGTTCGGGATAATTGCAGCCGTTACCCCGGGGCCGAACAATGTCATGCTGACCACTACCGGACTGAACTTTGGCGTGCGCCGCGGCATCCCGCATTTACTGGGTATCTGCGTTGGTTTCCCGGTAATGCTAGCGCTCATCGGCCTGGGTTTTGCGACCCTGTTCCAGCTCTATCCTGTACTACACGAAGCAATCAAGATTGCGGGCATCATCTATCTGCTCTACCTGGCCTGGAAGATTGCCGCCAGCAGTGGCGGTGTCGGCGAAGTAAGCCAGTCAAAGCCGATCAACTTCTGGCAGGCGGCGGCGTTTCAATGGATTAATCCGAAGGCGTGGGTCATGGGCAGCAGTGCGCTCGCCGCTTATACCACGCTCGATGACAGTTTTTTCCTGCAGGTGCTGATCATCTGCATCACCTTCACGCTGATCACGCTACCCTGCGCCGGTATATGGCTGGTATTTGGCGCCGGCTTGCAACATTTCCTGAAAAACCCCAGGCATCTGAAAATATTCAACGTCGTCATGGCCCTGTTGCTGATCGCGTCGATAACGCCGGTAGTCTGGGAAATGCTTGTCTAGAAAAAAGGGACGATACCTTTGCAATTAAAGTACCGTCCCTTTTTTCTGCTGTTGCTAGAAATTGGCAAACTGTCGCATCAGCACAATAAAAGGATTTCCACTTGATTGCTGCTTGTTGCTGGCGCGCTGCTTTTCACGAATCTCCTGTTGGTCATATCGACCAGGATGATAGAGATGATCGTTGACCATCGACTCGACGCCGGAAGCAAACATTGAAGCAGGGTTACCTGAATGAACTCGTTGGTTTTTGACTCTTCTCATTTTGGACTCCTGGTTGCGGGTTTTGTGGTTTCGACGGAGTCATTCTCTTCAGTCGCCGTTAATTCACTTGCCGAATCGCGTTAAATCATCCAAAATAATCATTAAAAAATCATTAAATTTTATAAGCACCTGATTTATATAGAATTATAAATTCGAAAAATGTAGGAAGTCACCCCAAGAGGCCATTGGTGTCTAAGTTACAGCTCATATTGCTGGGACATTTCGATTGTTTGCTGTCTTCAGGCGAGCGAATTTCGTTTTCCATGCGCAAAGCCGAAGTGCTGTTGGCATATCTTGCGCTGGCTCCCGGGATACGCCATCCACGCGAACGGTTGATCAACCTGCTATGGAGTGATCGCAGCGAGGAACAGGCACGCAATTCGCTACGCCAATGCCTGAGCGCAATCAGGAAATCCTTCGGCAACGCGGCCGATCTGATAATGCAGGTCGATCGGACCACCGTGAGCCTGAAACTCGAACTGGTCGATGTTGATGCGCTGGATTTCGAGCGCCTTGCCGCAACCGCCGACTTTGAATCCCTGTCTGACGCGGCTGCTCTCTACCAGGGGGAATTTCTCGAGGGTATTTCGATTCGCGATGCCGCCGGCCAGGACTGGCTCGAGGGTGCACGCACCCGCTTCAAACGCCAGTACATCGAAATCCTGACCAACCTCGGCCATACCCTGCTCGCCTCCAGGGATTATTCCGCAGCCGTTAAATCCGGCGAACACCTGGTCGAACAGGACCCGCTCGGCGAGCCCGGTTGGCGTTTACTGATACGTAGCTACTTCGAACACGGCGACCGCAGTCACGCACTGCAGGCATTCAAGCGTTGTCAACAAGCTTTGCGCGACGAACTCGATGTCGAGCCCGAGGCTGCGACGGTTGAGTTGCGCGATCAGATAGCTGCCGGTGGAGCCAGTCTCTCATCCGCTCCAACTCCTGGTACCAAAAAATCATCAGTCGATACTCCCCCGATAACCGTTCACAACATCGTAAACCCGGCGTTTAATTCTGAGGTGTCGACCGACCACAGTATCGTAGTGTTGCCGTTCGACAACCTGTCCGGCGATCCTGAACAGGAATATTTCAGCGACGGCATCACGGAAAGCATCATTCTGAACCTGTCGCTGTTCCCGGGGTTGCAGGTTAAATCGCGGAGTTCGAGTTTTGCTTTCAAGCAGCAAATCGTGAGCCCCGGTGAAATTTCCAGGGAACTCAATGTCGACTATATCGTCGAGGGTAGTGTCCGCAAATCGAACGACCGTATCCGCATCACGGTGCAATTGATAGAAGCCGCGAGCGCCAACCAGATCTGGGGCAAACGTTATGACGCCAGGCTGGAAGACCTGTTCGACCTCGAAGAAGACCTGAGTCGCACCATTGCCGCCACGGTCACCGGTCAGATTGAATCCGATTTACAACGCATCGCTCTGGCTAAAGGCGCCGCGCATCAGGAATCCTATGATTTACTACTGGGTGGCATGTATCACCTGCACAGGTTTACCGGGCCCGATATCGCCATCGCCCTCGATAAATTTATTCGATGCCTTGAATTCGACCCCGACAACGTTCTCGCTCACACCGGTCTTTATTACTGCCATTCGATGAACTACATGGAACGCTGGATCCAAAACTTCGAGCCGTCATTCGATCTGTCTGGAGTCCATGCGAGCAAGGCGCTGGCCCTCGGCCCTGAACATATCAAAGCACAAATTGCCTATGCCGAACATTTGATTTTCAGTAGTGAATACGACAAGGCCGCCACTCACATTGCGAAAGCCGAGGCAATCAATCCAAACGACGCCGATGTGTTCGCAATGAAATCCTTGAACCTGATCGCGCAGGGTAAATACAAATTGGCCCTGGAAGTCGCAGAGACCGGATGCCGACTCGATCCTTTCCATCCCTGGTGTGACTGGTCCCTGGCTGAGGCCCAATATTTTTGCGGGCAGTACGAATCATCCCTGGAAACCATTGCGATTTCGAAAAATCCTCCCGGGTTTATCCGCATCTATAACATCGCCTCCTACATCAAGCTTGGCAAAAAGGATCAGGCTCGCCAGGCGTTGCAAGAATTTTTGCAGGCGGCGCGCTTTGAAATGAAAGCAATGCCCAGTAACAAAGAGGAATGGCTCAGCTATACATTCAGCAACGCAAACTATTTAGACCCCCGGGTAAACGAGCAGTTAATCGAATGCATGATGGAGGCAGGGCTTGAAGAGTTACAGGAGTCAAATATCCAAAAACCCGTAAAGGTGACCGATCATAGTTCATCTATCGCCGTGCTCCCTTTCGATAACTTATCAAATGACCCTGATCAGGAATACTTTAGTGACGGTATTACCGAGAGCATCATTCTGAATCTATCATTGTTTCCCGGGCTGCGGGTCAAATCACGCAATTCGTGTTTCGCCTTCAAGCAGCAGATCAAGAGTCTCGGAGAAATATCCGCAGAACTCGACGTCGACTATGTCGTCGAAGGCAGCTTGCGCAAATCGAACGAGCGTATCCGCATCACGGTACAGTTGATCGAGGCGACCAGCGGCGACCAGGTCTGGGGCAAACGCTACGACGCCGAAATAGAAAACCTGTTCAACCTCGAAGAAGAGTTGAGCCGCACTATCGCCGCCACGGTAACGGGGCAGATCGAATCGGAGTTGCAACGCATTGCAATCAGAAAAGGCGCTGCGGATCAGCAAGCCTACAATTTGCTGCTAAGCGGAGCCTACCATTTACAACAGAATGGTCGGGATAACGTCGCTATCGCCATCGAGGAGTTCAATCATTGTCTGTCCAAGGACCCTGACAACGCGCGGGTGCATGCGAATCTTTTCTACTGCCACGACATTAACGTGATGGATCGCTGGACTGAAGATTTCGAACAATCCCGTGAATTGGCCACCGCGCATGTACGCAAGGCCTTTTTGCTGGAACCCGACCTGGGTCTCGTTCAGGTGGCCTATGCCAATTACCTGATATTTAATGGCCAGTTCGACGAGGCCGATCAGCAATTGAAGCGCGCAATGGACGTCAATCCCAATGATACGGAAGCCATTTCCATGCGTGCGGTCAGTCTGAGTACTCAGGGGAAAGCCGAAGCCGCCCTGGATCAGGCTGAACTTGCGCTCAAGCTCGACCCATATCACGCCTGGGCCAGGTGGATTAAAGCTGAATCACAATTCTTTTGTGGCCAGTACCAGGACTGTCTCGACACGATCGTAGACATCGGTGATGCCCCTGGATTTATACAGATCTACAACATCGCTGCCAATGTCAGGCTTGGTCGACTGGATGGTGCGCAGGAGGCACTTGGACGCTTTCTTCAATACAGTCGTGGAGCCATGTTAGCCATGCCAAAAAGCATCGAGGAATGGCTGCAATACTACCGGGACAATGCGCCTTTCGCCGATCCCGCGGTAAACGATCAAATTATCGATTGCCTGGTGCAGGCCGGACTCGAGGATTAAATGGCCCTGCAATCGGCACCAGGCGATGCCGGCGACGACCTGCCTTCGATCTCGGTGCTACCGTTCGAAAGATGGATAAAGATCCGCGTGATCAATTCCAGGCCCACCTGGAAAAATTCGATCTGTACTAGGCCAGATGAACCGGACCCAGCGGTTCCAGTCTGACGCCTGGGCGTAAATTACGGTAGTTCAGATCGGCCAGTTTGCAGGGATGGATGCCCGGCGCAATGACGACCAGGGTTTCGGTGGCGATCGGATCGAAGTCGGCGCGGAAATGTACCGTGCTTTTGACTGCGACGATACGCTGTCCGCTCGGCTCGATGCCGAGATGACGGATCATCGCCAGATCGAGACACTGTGAGCGTGAACTCCCCACGACAATCCGTACTTCGGAATCTTCATGCATTACCCGTAACAGCGCCATGTTGCCGAGCTGCGCCTTTGAATTCAGGTTCATCGCGCCGGTATAGGTGAAGCGCCCGTCACCGAGTGCTTCGACTTTAAACCGCGCCTGGTAAGGCTCGATTCCAACCAGTCCTGATTTGCCGCCCAGGGCGGTTTCAAGCTCGGCGCCGACACCATCAGCATGCGCCATATCGGCCACCTCCGGATCGTACATCACCGCAATTACCGCCTGCCGCGCGCCGTTACGCACCAGGGCTTCCAGTAGTCCGGTGGTATCCGAAGTACCGCCAGCGCCCGGATTATCCTGTGCGTCAGCGAGCACCACCGGCTTGTCGGATGCATTAGCCATTGCGCGCACTACTGCTTTATCAGGATCAAGCAATTCAAAGTCGAAATCAGCTTCGGCAGCGAGCACTTGTTCATAGAGCTGTTCGGCTACCGCCTCCACCGCGGACCTGTCCTCACCATAGGCAACAATCGCCGCGCCGCATTCGGCAATATCGGCAGGTGGAAATCCAGTCGCAAAATCAACATTTGACAACCCGGGGCGCCGACTCATTTCGTCAAGCTGTTGGTAGATTGACTTGCAGGGATCGAAGTCGGTGCACTGCGAAGACAATGGAAACAGGAAGGGAATCTTGCGCATCGCCTTATGCAAGGGCTGAGCGGATATTATCGTGCACAGCAGGTCATAGGCACGTGCACCGGTAACCGCCATATCGAGATGCGGGTAGGTTCGGTAAATCGTCATCGCATCGCTATGCGCGACCATTCCTTCGGTAACGTTGGCATGCAGGTCAAGACTAATCACGATCGGTACTTCGTCACCAACCATGTCACGCACCCGTCGCAACAGCTCCCCTTCCCCATCCTCGTAATGCTCGGTCACCATTGCGCCATGCAGGTCGAGGTAAACCGCATCCAGAGATTCACTACTTGCGAGCGAGTCGCAGATTAAATCAGCAACACGTTCAAACGCGTCACGCGTGACATAACCACTCGGTTCGGCCGAACACCAGCACAACGGCTGCAGGCGATGACCCGCCTGACGGGCGCAGTCGATAAACCCCGACAACGGTATATTGAGCCCCGCCATGGTGTCGAACAGAGCGTCACCGGTGGTCAGTCCGGGCCAGCTGTCGGCGCGCTCGAAGGCCTCGAAAGCTGCGAGATGCGGTGCGAAGGTATTGGTTTCGTGCTGGAAACCACCGACGGCAATAACTTTACGCTCAGACATCAAAAACCCTGTAACCGAAATCGGCTACAGGGTAATCGTTTCAATCCTGATTTAAAACCTAAGCCGCGTCGGCGTGGGCAAGATACGTTTCCAGTTCTTGCGAACCACCGATCAGGCTACCATTGATAAACACCTGCGGAACCGTAGCGTGACCTGAAACCGCGCGGATGGTTGATTCGGCAAAATCTCGGTTCAGCACCAGTTCGTCGAACTCAATTCCGGCGTCACGCAGCAGACCCTTGGCTTTTACACAGTATGGGCATCCCTCGCGGCTGAACACGGTGACATCGAGCGGCAAATCGGCTGCTGGCGCAACGTAATGCAACATTGTATCGGCGTCGGAGACCTGGAAAGGATCGCCCGGTAAATCCGGCTCGATGAACATCTTTTCGATCACGCCATCCCTGACCAGCATCGAATAGCGCCACGAACGCTCGCCAAAACCAAGGTCCTGCTTTGCCACCAGCATGCCCATACCACGACTGAAATCACCGTTGCCGTCGGGCAAAAAAGTAACCCGCTCGGCATGCTGTTCATGCTGCCATTGGTTCATGACGAAAGCATCATTGACCGAAATACAGATAACCTCATCGATGCCGTGCCGCTTTAATGCAGGGGTTAACTGGTTGTATCTCGGCACATGCGAAGATGAACAGGTCGGAGTAAACGCACCGGGCAGTGAAAACACGACCACGCTTTTTCCCTTGAATAATTGGTCGCTATCAACATCGATCCATTCATGTGACTGACGAGTCTTGAATATCACCTGCGGGACTTTCTGGCCTTCGAGATTTTGTAACATGGTAGTTCTCCTGATCGACTATTAAATTTCAATAGCCGCGAGTATGGAGAGAAATCAATAATTTGTATATTTAATTGATTCTATCTAATTTATAAATTTAAACTATTATAATTATTTGTGCACTCGCACCAACAATGCCTCGGCACTACGATAGGCAATATTCTCCGCTATTTGCGCTGGCAGGCCCGCTAACCAGCCGCGTGCCCATTCGGCGTATTCTGCCACGTAGAACCAGCGCTGGGGAGTGTAGGTATCACGAAATTGCAACGTAGTACGCCAACCTACAGCAGCGCAGTGTAGTTTGACACCCATCACGGTAGCCAAAAATGACAACCCATCTTCAGCTAAATTTCAGTTAGTTTTTCTAGGCTGGCTATTATTAGGGGCATGCCGTCCCAAGCAGAAAGCATCGCCATGAAGTGGGAGTATACTTGGCAGGAGTGGTAAACAGATTATGAAATTATTACTGGTAGAAGATTCGGAACGATTGCAACGCTCGCTGTCAACAGGGCTTAAGAAACACGGCTTTGCCGTGGACCAGGCATTCGACGGTGAAGAAGCGCTGGCCTACACCGCAGTCAATCAATATGACGCCATCGTGCTCGACTTAATGCTGCCCAAAATAGATGGCCTGACAGTGCTTTCAAAACTACGCAACGAGGGCAAGGACTGCCACGTACTGATATTATCGGCAAACGACCAGACCGAGGATCGCGTACGTGGTCTCGACCTGGGCGCAGACGATTACCTGGTTAAGCCGTTTGCATTCAACGAACTGGTATCACGTCTGCAGGCACTCAATCGACGTCGATCCGGGGTCAAGAGCCCGGTTATCGAAATCGAAGGAATCAAGGTCGATTCGGTGGCACGACAGGTTTCTTTCGACGATCAACCGGTGACCCTGACCCCTCACGAATACCAGTTGCTGGAGTTTCTGGCGCGGCGTAGAGGCAGAGTATTTTCACACGATCAACTGATCGATCAACTTTACGACGCCGGCAGCTATGTAACCCGCAATGCGGTTGAAGCGCATATCAGCGCATTACGCAAGCGTTTAAACTCGGCAGGTGCGCCCAACCTGGTGATAACCCGTCGCGGGTTTGGTTATCTGATCGAATAGCCCTTCATGTATTCGATTCGAAACAAGCTTAACCTCACTATCATCGGCAGCATGATCGTGGTGCTGTCGATAACCGCTGGATTTCTTTACCTGCGGGTTTCGGGCCATGTAGCAAAAGTCTTCGATGACGCGATATACGACAAGGCCCAGGCCCTGATTTCATTGACTGAACTTGATGAGGAAGGACTCGAGTTTGATTTTGCCGAGGAAGGCGTCATGCTCGAATTCCAACAGCATCAGCTTCCGCAGTATTACCAGTTATGGGAGAACGGGGTCGATCTGCTGATCAAGTCGCCATTGCTGGGCGAAACTGACCTGCCGCTTATTGGAACCGAACCTGGCGCTCACCAGTTTGCCGACATGACATTGCCGGATGGCAGGAACGGGCGCCTGATCGAAATTAATTTCCTGCCCCGGGTCGAAATCGAGGACGACGAGGAAGACGAGGATTACGGGGCCGAAATCCCGCCACCCAAACCGGTCACCATGGTGTTTTCGCGGGAGCGTGAGTCTCTCGACGACACGCTATTTGCTATTGCCAGCACCATCTTCGGTGTCATCGTCATCGTATTATTGATATCGGGACTGTTGATCTGGCGCCTGGTCGGTAACGGATTGTCTCCCCTGTCTAATCTCGCAAAACAGGTCAGCACGATCGATGAATCGAACCTCGACGCGAGATTGAATCATGAAGGCGCTCAAAGCGTCGAAATTGCACCGATCGAAAATCAGATCAATCACCTTCTGGAGCGACTGCAGTCCGCCTTCGAACGTGAGAAAAGATTCTCGGCCAACGCGGCACACGAACTGAGAACGCCCCTCTCAGAGCTCAAAACCCTGGCAGAAGTCGCTAAAATGGTTCCGGACGACCGCGAGCAGGTGCTTTCGTTTTTCGACGATATCGGGGAAATTTCAGGACAGATGGAGAAAATGGTGGCCACGCTGCTTGAGCTGTCACGTTCCGAGGCAGGGCTGTTACGTACCGATCCGGAAAATATCGAGCTGGCTGGTTTCTGTGAACAAATCTGGCTGCATGCGGTCAATGGCCAGGGCGCGGATAAAGTCTTGCGCAGGCATATACCCGAAGGCCTGGTCATCAATACCGATCGTGAAAAACTGGGCATGATTCTAAGCAACCTGTTCGTCAACGCGGTCAGCTACAGCCCGGACAATGCCGAGATTGCAATAAACGCTGAAATCCGTAACGACAACGTAGTGCTGGAAGTCAGAAATGCCTCGATTGATTTAAAACCGGAAGATATTTTGCACATGAAAGATCGCTTCTGGCGCAAACAGAAGGTCCATGGGGAAAGCGGTCATTCAGGTCTCGGGCTTACCCTGGTCGACGCACTGGCCGGCGTGATGAAACTTGACGTCAGTCTGCGTCTTGATAATCAGCAAACATTCATGGTAACCATCTCGGGCTTGAGCCCATCAGTTCACTAGTAAACCCCCCGCCTACAGGCGGGATCTAAAACTCGTAGTTCAGCTCGAAGGAAAGGAAGTTACTGGTTTCATCCTCGTACTCCCCATAAGCTTTACCAGCTTCAAACTGTGCGGCGATGAATATCAATTCCAGGCTATCATAAGCCTCGATTGTAACGACCAGATCGACCTCCTTGCCAAGATCCCGACTCAATCCGGTCGGATCGACCTCGATACTAACGTCAGCAATTTGATCACTACGTTCGTCCTGTTCATAGTCGTAGTGCATCAACGCGACCTCGACCCCGTCGTAAGCCTCCCATTCGATTCCATACGCCTGCACCACCAGGTTTGAAATTTCAGGTTGATACAGTTCGCCATAGACATTGGCATCACCTTGCAAATCGTTCTGGCGGTAGTTCTCGTCCCGCTTGTCATCCAGGTTGCTATCGCCCTCGCCTCGAGCTCCGCCAACTATAAAAGACCAGTTTTCAAGGCGAGCAGGTGTCCAGCTCAGCAAATAACTTTCGGCCGACGCGCTAACACGGGCCTCGCCTTTTTCAATGACCTCGGACTTGCCATTGTCGGGGTCATCAAATTCGTAAAAAGTTTCATCCCCGCGAACCTCGGAATAATGCAACTCGATTTCGATTTCGCCTATTACTTCGAAATCGAATTCGCCCAGGTAGCTGACTCCGCTCCAGCTGAGGTCACCATCCGACTCGTCACGCTCGTCGAATTTCTCGAAATCACCGACATTGTGCGAGCCGGATTTATCGTTTTGATCCAGGTAATAGAAATTTAACGAATGACTATCGGCGAACTCCCAACTCAGACTTGTAATGAGGCGTTGAACTCCATCAATTTCTGGGTCGACAAAATCATCGTCGGTTGATTCTTCCCACTGTTCCTCGGCAAATCCGATCAGGGTCTCAAAATCCCCATAACTCGAATCCAGGCTGACCGCGTCCAGTTCCTCGTCCCACCAGATCCACCATTCGCTGGCACTGACGAATTCCCTGCGGCCAAGAATAAACTCGGATTGAATAGTTTCACCAAAATATACTCCCACCCCCATCTCTTTACGCTCGAGACCCGAAGTTTCATCCTTTTCATCGACCGGTTTGATAGTTTCGGTTTCATCGACCAGTCCCGCGACGAGAAAGAAGTAAAGGTTATCGTTGACCGTGTACTCGAGCGCGAGCTCAAGTTCATAATCCTTCTCGGTCTTCTTATCGACCCGTGAATCATCTCCCAGGCTTAAATTGTCGATTTCATTGCTTTCGAGACTAAGCGTAATTGAGTAATCAAGGGCGGGGTTTTCGTCGGCCATAGCAGGCGACAGCATGACTGCAGTGCCAATGAAAATAATGCCTGACAGATTTCGCATGGATCGGTCCTCAGCTTTTCTTCAGTTTAGCGGACTAACATCGTCCCTGAAGTTTGAGACTCGTGTGGACAAGCTCGGACTTAGACCTGGTTCAATTCAGTACCAGCAGAATTATAGTTGAGGGAAGCTACAAATCCTGAGAAAAGCATAGCAAACGAAAAACACTTTTTGCAAACCCAATTTGCACTTCCTTTAAGTGAACCAGACTTAAAAAGAGCCCACGGGCACTATTGTTCTGTTAACACGGAAACAGACCCTAATCGTCGATCCCGACCTTGATAATTTCACCTTCGAGACTGATGATGGCTTCCAGTTTCTTGCCATCATGTTTGAAGTCGACTTCGTAGATCTTCTTGCCCTTGTATTTCTCTTTTTCTATTTCGGTAATTTTGGCCCCGGGATAGGCTTCTTCGATGATTGCTCTAACGTCCTTCTTACCAATCGCGGCCGCCGACCCGGCAGTCAAAACCAGGCAGGCCAGTATCCAGTTAATTTTTTTCATACATAGTCTCCAGTTTGTTGGTTTACGGCGTCAAAAATCAGTATCCCAGTTCAGGCCGCACCACATTCAACAGTGGCTCATCTGCGAGGTAACGTTTCAAGTTGTTGAAGAATAACTCAAGTGTAATCGGCACGTAACTGTCACCATCGTCGGCGGATACATGCGGGGTAACAACAAAATTTGGCGCAGTCCACAAAACCGAATCATGTGGTAACGGCTCTTCATCGAACACATCGATAAGCGCACCCGATAAATGACCACTGGCGAGCAAGTTGGCGAGCGCGTCGTAATCAAAAGTCGAGCCGCGTCCAACGTTGATAATACCGGCGCCGGGTTTTAAGGATTGCAAGCGCTGACTATTGAACAGGCCGCGGGTTTCAGGCGTTGATGGCAACGACACGAAAATATAATCCATGCGCGGCAGCACTGCGTCGAGTTGATCCATCGCCACCATTTCATGCACATGCGGGTGTGGCTTACCGTGCCGACTCACACCGATGATATGCACTGGCATCTTGTCTAGCTGGGCGGCCGCGCCGCCACCGATACTGCCGACTCCGACCAGGCCGACAGTCTTGCCTGCGATCGGAGTTGAAAACAAAGAATTCCAGGTCGCGGTGCGTTGGTTATTCAGTATCGCGGGCATCTTGTTATGCAGCATCAACACCGCCATCAACGCGAATTCACCGGCCTTATCGGCATGCGCACCCTTGTTATTGGTGATAGTCACGCCCTCGGGTACCCAGTCCATCGGGCACAGGTGCTCGACCCCTGCACCGATACAGTGAATCCATTTTAGCTTCGGTGCCACGGCAGCCAGGTTTTCTGTCGGCAGGTTCCAGGTCAGCAAGACTTCGGTGTCGCGCATCGACTCGTCCCAGTGATCGGTGTCCCAGTCGACGAACACGTCGAGTTGCGCGGCAAGATCAGGGAAACCAGGTGCGGCCTGTTGATACTTTTCCAGTGAAATCGTAAACACCGGCTCGCTTTCGGGCGTTGACGGAAACGTGTCCGGCCCTGCGTGATTATTCTTGATATGCAGTTTTATCGTCATCTATCGAACCCGGATTCAAGTGACTTGAACGCATCGATCACGACCTGCTCACGTGCCACCCCGATCAAAGCCTCGGCGTCAAACTGGATTTGCATGACTTTCTCTCCGGTGTCGATCAATCGATTACTGTCATCCGTGGCGTCCGCGGGAATATTTAACACCGTGTCGCCACCGTAGGTCGGGATCGGGTTTTTCCGGATACCAGTAACGTGATCCGGCTTGATACCCGCTTCCAGATCGCGACACAATTTACGCAGCTTCTTGCGGTACTGGATGATCGCCTTGTCGCTCGGCACCAGGTGTTCCATTTTCTGATCGGCAATACGACCCATGCCCTCGACCGCCTCGGCATCACCGGGGAAGCGCTGCCGCTCGCTATAACTACGGTCCATGCGCTCACCCTGCTCGATCAATTCAGGCCCCTCGGGCGTATTGTATTCCTCGGGATCGGCACGCTCACCGAACACCGCCCAGGCAAACGCAGTGGTCGTCTCGTCGTCGATCGGCACTACCCAGCGGGCGAAGGCGGTGCGACCGTAGTAGATCGATCTGGTGCCATCGGCTGAAAACGCGGCCCCGGCCTGGGTATAGTTCGGCAACACCAGTTCGTTGACACGAACCCAGATATTTTCACCGACGCGGCGCACGTTAGCACCGAGAAAACTCATTTCCCGCTGGAAGAACAATAACTCGCCAATTTCACCCATGCCTTCGGAAAACTGCGCACGGCTCATGCGTGAATGCAGAAAGCTGGTATGGATCGGATCGAGGATCGCATCCAGCACCTGCAACCAGTTACAACTGTAGTCGGCGCGATAAGGGACCAGCGTCTGGTTTTCGATTTCGAGCGTATCGTAGACCGGGAACTCAGGGATATCTTCAATCGGCCCGAGGTAGGCAAAAATCAAGCCGTGGTATTCCTTCACCGGGTAGGCGCCAAGCGCGGTTTTCTGCTTGACCAGCTCGGCAATCTTCTCTGGCTGGCCGGGCACCTCGAGAATGCTGCCGTCGATATCGAACAGCCAACCGTGGTAGCAGCAACGAATGCCAATTTGTTCGCAAACGCCAAACTCCATCGACGCGCGCCGATGCGGGCATTGCTTGTGTACCAGTCCATAGCGCCCGCCTTTATCGCGAAACAAAACCAGTTCTTCGCCAAGGACATTGATGAGCCTGGGTACATCCTCTACTTCGCTGGTTAACGCGACCGGTTGCCAGTAACGACGCAGGTATTCACCACAGGCCGTGCCCTTAGACGTCCGCACCAGGATCTCGTCGCTGTCACCACGTTGAGCCTGGGAATAACCCTGGTAGTTCAGATCGTTACTCAATGTCGCCACCCTCTTCGCGTAGAACAAAAAACTTACCGTATGCACAGATACGGTGCAACCAGAATCTAGGCCTGGCTTGCCACCGGCTCAATAGCCAAAGCGGTCCAGCAGGCTATTCCACCTGAGAATCGCGGGTAAAAACCAGGGGTGACCCGTGTACAGCGGGCGCGTTGTAAAGCTGAGATCATCCAGTGGGGTTGCTCCTTCCGGGTCGCCGAGTATCTTTAAAGCCGCCTTGCGGCCGAACCAGGTAGCACGACCCACGCCCGAACCACAGTAGCCCATGGCATACCAGGTGCCGGTCATCGGCCCCTCGGTTACGCGTCCGATATGCGGTGCGTGATCGAAGGTGTAGGCAACGGTCCCGGACCACGCATGGCTGATGCCGGTAGCCCGCAGTTGCGGAAATATCCGCGTCATCAGTCGGTGCAGATCACTGGCATAATTTTCCGGCCGGTCCGCAAGATTTAACGCACGCCCACCGAAAATCATGCGCGTACCGTCAGGCGAAGGTCGATAGTAGGGCATCAGTCGACTGCTGTCGCCAAAGCCCTGCCGCTGCGGACTAAGCTCGTGCATTAAATCTGATGTTAGCGGTTCGGTGGCAATGAGCGCGGAGCGAATCGGAATAACCCTGCGCCGCAGGTAAGGAAAAGCCGGATCGGTGTAACCGTTGGTAGCGATCATGACTTCACCACAGCTTATAGAAGTTCCTCCCAGCTTAACGCGAAAGCCCTCCTTGCCCGCTGCAACCTGCTCTACCCTGGCAGGCGCAAAGATCTGTACCCCTGCCTCGAGCGCAAGACTGGTCAGACCCTTCAGGTACAACCCGGGGTGCAGGTGACCGTCCTGGTGGTAGACAATGCCGCCTTTGTAATAGTCACTACCGATATGGTTATGTTGCGTGGCTTGCGGCAGCATCTCGTACTCGAGATCGACTATCTTGCACAGGCTTTCGGTCTGCCGGGCTAGTTCGTCATAGTGCTTTGGGGTTACAGCTCCCCGGAAACGACCGACTTCAGCGAGCGCGCAATCAATTCCTTCACGGCTTATAAACTGCTTCAACCACATCAGTATATCCATGGATTCGCGCATGACCGCAGTGGCTTTGGCTTCCCCCAGGTGCGCCCTGAGACCAGACAGACCAAGCTTGTGAAATGATGGACCAATCAAACCACCGTTGCGGCCGGAACAACCATAACCGGGCTGCGAACTATCGAGCACAACTACCGACCTGCCGGCGCGCGCCAGCGTAAGAGCGGCTGAAAGACCGCTATAACCGGCACCGACGACGACACAGTCAGACTGCGATGGAATCTCAGCTAGCGATTGTGCCAGCAACTCGAGATTGAGCGGTTGATTGTCGGGGCCGGAATCCCACCAGTAGGGATGGTTCCGCCATGACGCGTGGTTGAGCTTCAATATAAGACTCGCATTTGGGCAGTTTAGTATCAATATCCAACACTATAAGTAGAATGTCATCAACGGTATACCGTGAAATAACAATCCGCAGTAACCAAAAACCGTAAGGAATTTGACATGAGTATTAAACCGGTCGTGCTGGTAACACGTAAATTACCCGCTGCTGTCGAGCATAAGCTTGCAGAAAATTTTGCCCCTATTCTCAACCCCGATGACAGGCTCTATAGCACCGAAGAACTACTGGAGCTGGCAGCCAAAGCAGACGCAATTCTGCCCTGCCATACTGAAAAATTCCCGGCAGCAACGATTGAGCGATTACCTGCCCGGGTAAAGGCAATTGCCAATTTCTCGGTAGGCGTCGACCATGTCGACCTCGAGGCGGCCAGACAAAAACAGGTCATCGTAACCAATACCCCGGATGTACTTTCCGATGCTACCGCCGAAATCGCGATCCTGCTCATGCTCGGCGCTGCACGTCGTGCCAGCGAGGGTGAACGCCTGGTACGCAGCCAGCAATGGAAAGACTGGAGCCCGGCCTTCATGGTTGGCCGGCAGATCACCGGTAAACGCCTCGGCATCCTCGGTCTCGGCCGGGTTGGCCAGGTGGTAGCCAAACGCGCGCGCGGTTTTGAGATGACGATTCATTACCATAATCGCAAACCCCTGGACCCGGAGCAGGCGGGGGCTGCGGTTTATCACGCCAGCGTGGAAACGCTGTTGGCAAAGAGCGATGTGTTGTCGATTCACTGCCCGGCTTCGCCGGCAACACTGGGTCTTATCAATCGCGAGCGTCTCGCCTTGATGCACCGGGATGCGATCCTGGTGAATACCTCACGCGGTGGGGTCGTTGATGACGACGCCCTGATCGCAACGTTGCAAGCGGGGGACATCGCAGCCGCCGGTCTCGATGTATATAACGGTGAACCGGATTCGATTCATCCCGGTTATCGACAACTGGATAATGTATTCCTGTTGCCCCACATCGGTAGCGCCACGGTAGAAACCAGGGACGCGATGGGATATCGAGCCATCGATAACCTGATCGCAATTTTCAACGGCGAAGAACCTGGCGACCGCGTCGCCTGACCGCGGCACCGCGAACCTGTGTGCCAACAGATCAGCAGCTTGTACAAAAGCCCTTTGAATCGAGCTTTACACGCAATATACTAAGCCCTGCCATAATTCAGGTTATGGCAATTGGGAGCGACATAACAGCTGGCATTTAAAATTCTGGTATACAATATACCTCGTTAATGTGTTTTAATGCCGGGTCCAGTCATTCGCAACGTAATAAAAACAGGTACTGGCGATCAGAAATATTGCTCAACAAATCAGTATTTCACACGTAAGTGACTAGAAAATAACTATCGCCATCCTAATCAAATCTAATAAAGAGGAAAGTAGTTATGACCGAAGCAACAACATCACGTCGAAAATTTTTAACCACTGGCGCTGCCGCGATCGCAGGCGGTGCAGCTGCAGCTTCATTCCCCAATATTTCTGTTGCGGCAGATCCCGTCGTATTGAAAGTACAGGCTGCCTGGGGCGGCGGTATCTTTCTTGAATTCGCCCAGGACTATGTCGATCGTGTCAACAAAATGTCAGGCGGATCCCTGAAGATCGATCTACTCGGGGTCGGCGCAGTCGTCAAGACCGCCGAAATGCAAACCGCAGTGCACAAGGGCGTGCTCGACGGCGCGCATATGGTAACTGCCTACTGGTATTCCAAAAGCCCGGTCGCATCCTTGTTTGGCACCGGACCCTGCTTCGGCTGGTCAGCCAATGAATTAATCGGCTGGATTCAATACGGTGGCGGTAAGGACCTGTATTACGAACTGATGCACGACAAACTGAGACTCGACCTGGTTGGTTTCTTTTCCGGCGCGATGCCGGCACAACCGCTGGGCTGGTTCAAGGAACACATCACCAAGAGCAGTCAGATGAAAGGCCTCAAGTATCGTACCGTGGGACTGGCGGCAGACGTACTGCAGGAAATGGGAATGTCAGTCGTACAATTGCCTGGCGGTGAAATCCAGCCAGCAATGAAAAGCGGCCTGATCGACGCAGCGGAATTCAACAATCCGACTTCGGATAAGGATTTCGGTATGCAGGACGTATCCAAGCATTACCATCTCGCCAGCTTCCATCAATCGCAGGAAAGCTTCGAAATCATCTTTAACAAGACGCGTTTCGATAAACTCGCCAAAGAACATCAGGCAATTCTGGAGTACGCATCCGAGGCCGCATCTGCGGATATGGGCTGGAAAGCAATGGAACGTTACTCGCAGGACCTGGTTGAGTTGAAAGAAAAGCACGGTGTTAACGTCTACCGCACCCCTGACAGCATCATGGATGAACAGCTCAAGGCCTGGGACATCATCGTCAAGAAGTTCAACAAGGTGGATCCATTTTTCAAGAAGGTTATCGAATCACAAATGGCCTGGGCGAAGCGGCACGGCGCCTATGCATTGAACAATTCACCTAACTATCGTGGTGCCTACGAGCATTATTTCGGCAAGTTGTAAGCGCCGTTAAAGCTGGTCAGCAGGGCGGTATTATTAATACCGCCCTCGCTTTTTTTGGTTCAACCCGTTTGCAAGACAGTTCGGTGGCAAGCAATGATGACTCGCATTCTTCACTTCATCGATAGCCTCAGCGCCTGGTCCGGTAAGGCCTTCGCGTGGTGTATCGTGATCCTGACTTTTTCCACCTGCTACGAGGTATTCATGCGCTATGTGCTGAATGCCCCTACGGTGTGGGCCTTTGATATGAGCGTGCAAATGTATGGGGCCCTGTTCATGATGTCCGGCGCCTATGCACTGTCGCAGGACGCCCACGTACGTGGCGATGTGGTCTACCGGCTGTTACACATAAAAACCCAGGCCAAGATCGACCTGGTGCTCTACATCTTATTCCTCATGCCCGGCGCCCTGGCGTTGATTTACTACGGGTATCATTTTGCCGCGGATTCCTGGTTCTACAAGGAGGTGAGCTGGAGTAGCCCATCCCGAATTCAGATCTATTTCTTTAAAACCCTGATACCGGTGGCCGGCACACTGGTATTGCTACAGGGTATCGCCGAGGCGGTACGTTGTGTGATTTGTATCAAAACCGGGGCCTGGCCTGCCCGGTTACACGATGTGCAGGAAACCGAAACCATGCTGATGAATGAACAGGAAGATTTACGCAAACTGGAGGAAGAAGGTCATGTCTGATCCAGTTATCGCGGTTTTCATGCTTGGCCTGTTCATCTTCATGGTGATGCTGGGTTTTCCTATTGCCTTCACGCTTATTGCGATGGGCCTCGGTTTCGGTTACTACGCCTATTACGACCCTGAACGCATGCAGACCATTTTTGACAATCGAATATTCGATTTATTCGTGCAGAATACTTTTTCGGTCATGTCTAACGACGTGCTGGTGGCCGTCCCACTCTTCTTATTCATGGGCTATGTGGTCGAAAGGGCCAACATAGTCAATCGACTGTTTTTCAGTATTCAGCTGGCAGCACGTCACCTGCCGGGTTCGATGGCGGTGGCGGCCCTGTTTACCTGCGCCGTGTTTGCCACCGCATCGGGCATCATCGGCGCGGTGGTTACGCTGATGGGCATGCTCGCATTCCCGGCCATGTTGAAGGCCAATTACGACGAGAGTTTCGCAGCCGGCGTTATCTGTGCCGGTGGCTGTCTCGGCATCCTGATTCCGCCTTCGATCATGCTCATTGTTTACTCTGCAATCGCGGAAATATCACCCTTGCGCCTCTATGCCGCGGCCATGTTCCCGGGACTGCTGCTGGCCGGACTGTACATGGTCTACGTGGTCGGCCGAGCCACCTTGAATCCGAGCCTGGCGCCGAAACCCCCAGAGGAAGATGTGCCGTCATTCGGCAGGATTGCCTGGGAGTTGACAACCTCGTTTATTCCACTGGCACTATTGATTATGAGCGTACTCGGCGCCATTTTGATGGGTCTGGCGACACCAGCCGAAGCCGCGGGTGTTGGCGCGTTTGGCGGGCTTTTCCTGGCGCTGTGCTACCGCTCACTCAACTGGGAGCGTTTAAAACAGGCGGTTTACCTGACCGCCAAAACTTCGGCAATGGTGTGTTGGTTATTTGTCGGTTCCTGGACCTTCGCCTCGGTGTTTTCATACCTTGGTGGGCATGAGTTGATCAACAACTGGGTGTTGTCCCTGGACCTGGGAACGGTAGGGTTTCTGATATTGGCACAATCGCTTATCTTTTTACTCGGGTGGCCACTGGAATGGACCGAAATTATCATCATTTTCGTGCCCATCTTTCTACCCATGCTGGAAACCTTCAACGTTGACCCGCTGTTCTTCGGCATCCTGGTGGCACTGAACCTGCAGACTTCATTCCTCACGCCGCCGATGGCGATGGCCGCCTATTACCTCAAAGGCGTGGCGCCACCACATATCCAGCTGATGGATATTTTCCGCGGCATTATGCCCTATCTGGCCATCATTATTTTCTCGATGATCCTGCTGTATAACTTCCCCGGAATCGCACTATGGCTACCGGTC
>Ga0070723_10000103_pt1 | contig 23780 bp, 24 predicted proteins | sample tdAd002_FD_67277 | JGI IMG/M metagenome (GOLD analysis project Ga0070723, IMG submission 67277) | Marine sediment microbial communities from the Atlantic coast under amendment with organic carbon and nitrate - tdAd00.2 | ecosystem: Environmental > Aquatic > Marine > Coastal > Sediment | place...
ATATTGACCAGCCCGCTAACAGGCAAACAATCAGTAATGTGCGATTCATGCTTCCGTCTTCTATATACCGATAACCAGGTTGAATCAGCGACCGGCTGCTTTGGGTCACAAGCGGCCCTTCAGACCAATAATAGCCTAACGTCTGCTTTAGGGTGGTGGCCTCAACCGATCGAAGCAACACATTCATTGAATTTATCTGCTGGCGAGAAAAAGTCCAAGGTTTTCCTTGGCCGATCATTCAACTCGCAAGCGACATTGTTAAGGTGTTTCTGAGAGTGTACGGATAAGTCAGTTCCTTTGGGGAAGTACTGCCTGAGCAGACCGTTGGTGTTTTCGTTGGAACCTCGTTGCCAGGGACTTTGTGGATCGCAAAAATAGACGTCGATGTCTGTCGCCAGACTAAAACGTTTGTGATCAGAGAGTTCTTTGCCTCGATCCCAAGTGAGTGACCGATAGAGTTCCCGCGGTAAATTCTTCGATTGTTTTATCAACGCATTGACCACAATCTTTGTCTCTTTGCTGTCCACTTTCGCCAACATGACATAGCGTGTATGACGTTCCACCAGCGTCGCAATGTAGCTTTCGTTTGAACCAACAATCAGATCTCCTTCCCAATGACCAGGAACCGCACGATCTTCAACTGATGCCGGCCGTTCACTGATTGAGATCATGTCCTTGATCTGCCCCTGGCCTTCACCATTGCTGTTGCCATGCCGGGAATGACGCATCGACCGCTTGCTACGCAAGTGCAATATCAGCTCTTTCTTAAGCGCTCCGCGGGCTTGAACATATAAGCTGCGATAGATGATCTCGTGTGACACGTGGTAATTTTTATCCTCTGGGTAGGTCTTTTTCAACCAGCCAGCAATCTGCTCTGGTGACCAACGTTGCGTGAGCTTCTTCGCTACGATATGCGCCAACGCACGGTTCTTGACCAGTTTACAGATCTTCGGGCGATGCGCCCGATCCCAGGCCGCTTGCTCGGCTTTGTTGGCACGGTAATTTCGACGACCACCGTTACGGTTGATCTCACGGCTCACAGTCGATGGCGCACGTCCCAGCACCAATGCAATGGAACGGATCGACAGTCCTGACGCAACACCACGCGATATCTCCTCACGTTCCGTCAACGCAAGCGCCAGTCTTGATCGAGATCGTTGCCGTGGACGTATACCCCCCGCCTCCGAAAACATGCGCTGAACCGATGAATGGCCTCGATCGAAAAGACCGGCGATAACCCGCATTGAATCGCCTTTCTGCCAACGATCCCACATCAGGTTTCTCTGTTCTACGCTGTAGTAAATCCTACGTCGCTGCTTCATCTTAAACATCTCCCTTTTGACTGGTAGAGTGTAGATGTTGCATTGACCGGTTGAGAGCGCCGGGGTAAAGCGGCCGCTCAGTAACATCTGGGCGGCTGGTAACCGCCAAAAGAAGCCGTTCAAATGGTAGGATTTGGAGAGCCGGGGCCGATTGCTTGTGGCCTGCGCAGACTTACGGCGCGTAACTTGTTAAGGAGCTTCTCAATGCTTGTCAGACTTTTGCTGTGCTGCCTTTTTGCCCTACCCACTGTTGTAGTCGCGGATGCCAGCGACGGTCAGTTTATGGGCTATAAGCTAGGGGCAAAGTATCCAATGGTGCCGCAGGATGTGGAGTTTACGACCACAGGAAATCTGCTTGTAGCAGCGGAGAACCCGACCAAGCCAGCCGACATTGCTCAGGTAAGCCTGATCGTTACGCCTGAATCACGAACCATTGGTTACATCGTTGCGGCCAGTTGGTACGAAACCGAGGGCGAGGCGCGTGAAGTTGGGCGTCACTACGTAGAACTGCTCCGCGCCAAGTACCCGGAATGGGACTTTGGTCGGGAGCTGATGGATGCCAGTTTGCGTATCGTTGAAGTAAATCTCGACCAGGCGCCTTACAACTTGCAGCTGCGCCTCGTGCGCGACGAGCATGACGGCCGCAGCATGTGGCGCTTTTCAATGGGCCTCGGGTGGCATAGAGAGACCAAGGAATGGCATGCGTGGCAAACTCAGGCGGCTACTGAGCACGCCGCCGCAAGGAAGATAGAGCACGAACAAGTCTTGAAAGAAGCGGATATTCGCGGACTATAACTCGCGCACACTTTAGCTTCGCAGTAATTCAGACGGCCGGTTTGGGTTATTAGCAGCAGTTCACGAGTTGACCGATCCGGGGGCTGCTTACGGCCAATAGCGGTCGGTCAAAGTCTCTCATCGCCGGGCGTCGTCTCGCTTGAATACCGGGTGACCCAGCCGCTCGGAAATCCCAGCAGCCCCTAAATAAGACAATTTGCTGCGCTCGTAGCGCTTTTTGAGTAGGGTGCTGCGTAGCCGGGGCGCGATCGACAGCTCCATCCACTTTCAATGGAGTCCGATGTAATGACGAGAGCGTATCAGGAATCCGGAGATGCGAGAGGGACTTTTCTCGGACATCCCAAAGGCTTGTTTGTTTTGTTTTTTGCCGAAATGTGGGAGCGCTTCTCGTTTTACGGCATGCGAGCCCTGCTGATTTTCTATCTTGTTCAGCATTGGATGTTTTCGGACAGCGAGGCCGGAGTCATATATGGTGCCTATGGCGCGCTGGTTTACGTCACCCCAGTCATTGGTGGCTATCTCGCGGATCGATATCTCGGTCAGCGTAAAGCGGTTGCATTTGGCGCATTGCTGCTGACTTTCGGTCATTTCCTGATGGCTTTCGAAGGTGATGGGGCCGGCCAGGCGGATTCGGCGATCAATATTTTCTGGGCCGCTCTGGCATTTATCATCGTCGGCTCTGGTTTTCTAAAAGCCAATATTTCCGTGATCGTAGGGCAACTGTATTCCCGTACCGATATTCGCCGCGATCCAGCTTACACCATCTTCTATATGGGCATAAATCTGGGCGCAGCCCTCGGCGCAATCATCGCTGGCTGGTTAGGTCAGACTAAGGGCTGGTCCTACGGCTTTGGTGCTGCCGGTGTCGGCATGCTATTCGGCCTGATCGTGTTCGTCTGGGGCAAGCCCTTGCTAGTTGGCCGCGGTGAACCGTCAGATCCGGCGTGTCTCGAAAGGAAAGTTGCTGGCATCAAGTTTGAGTGGCTTCTCTACATTCTCAGCTTTGCAACAGTTGGCCTGATTTGGGTCTTGATCCAGTACCAGGCGCTGGTCGGTTCGCTGCTCGGTATCGCGGGCGCCGCTCTTGTTCTTTACGTCTTGTACACCGCCGTCGCGAAACTGGCGCCCGAAGACAGAGACCGCATTTTTGCCGCGATGTTTCTGATATTTGGGTCAATACTGTTTTGGGCGCTGTTTGAACAGGCGGGTTCCTCCCTAAATCTCTTTACAGATCGTAGCGTCGATCGGAACATTTTCGGCTTTGAAATTCCTGCATCGGTTTTCCAGTCAATCAATGCGATCTACATCGTTTTGCTGGCACCGGTATTTGCACTGATCTGGACCTTTCTTGGTCGGCGCGGTCTCGAGCCATCGGCGCCGGCCAAGTTCGGGCTGGGCCTGATACAACTGGGCGCCGGTTTCCTGGTGCTGGTAATGGGTGCTCTGGCGGCAGGTACAGGCAATCTGACGCCGGTTGTCTTCGTCTTTCTCATTTACCTGTTGCACACAACCGGCGAGCTTTGCCTGTCGCCTGTTGGGTTAAGCGCCATGAACCGATTGGCACCGCCTCACATGGCAAGCCTGATCATGGGTACCTGGTTCTTCGCGTCGGCGACAGGTAACTTTGCTGCCGGGTTAATCGCTGCAGCCGTGGGCGCGGAAGATGCGGGTCCTGACCGCGTGCTGGAAGTCTACTCCTCCGTTGGCTGGTTTTCCGTCGCGGTAGGTGTGGGCGTGATTGTCATTTCTCCGCTAGTCAAGAAGCTGATGCATCTCGATACGCTGGAGGACGAACATGTTGATGACAGTCTTGCGGGACAGAAAGAACTCGGTGAGCCACAGGCGGCTGGTATCCATCCGGCAACCAAATCGTAGTCAGTTTTGGAACGGGATTTCGGCTGCCGCGACCGGAAACGCAGACGCTGGCATTGCAGCTTGATTTGCCAATCGAATGTAGCCATTCAGGCTATGCCCGCTTTGGGTCATAAACGGCGCTTCAGAGCAATAATAGCCTAATGTCTGCTTTTGGGCGTATAGCAGCCACTCGGAGGCTAATTTCTCGGCGGCTACGATTTGAACGACTTTGAACGTCTGCTTTCATCGAAAGCGGACATTCAACTCCTCAGAATCAACCAGATTTGAAGGGCAGCTAACGGCCACAAGCGGTCATTCGTTCAGCCACAAAAAACCCCACATTAGGCGGGGCTTTTGTTGAATCTAGTTCTTCGTTCAGACTTTGCGCCTTGCTAAGCTCAATCCCAATAAACCTATTCCTAATAGTGCGAGTGTGGACGGTTCGGGGACAGAAGTGGCAGCCAACGAATATGTTCCATCTATCCGCCCTCTCGCCTCGGTTAGCGCGAAACTATTGCCACGGAAAATTGCGGTCAATGCTCCGCCTTCCCAGGTAACAGTGAAGTCTCTGAGAAAATAGGTAAGTGCAAATGTCGGATCAATAAGTCCTATGCTGCTGCCGCTCAAAGGACACAATTCGCAAGCCGTGTCGCTGAAGCTGAACGGGCCGATATCACCCGTTAAATTGACAGTAAAATTCGAGTACGTCAACGTATCAGCATCAAAGTCGAAACTACCCGTCATCGTAAACCAGGCCCCGCTGCTGGGGACGACATCGATCTCGATCAGGTCGGCATTCGCCGCCAACGGTGAAATCAAAAAGAGTGCTGCAATTATTAGTTTTATTTGTCGCATAGTTGTGTTCCCGGTGTTTTCTTCACCAAGAAATAAGCAAATGCCGTGCCGGTTTGATAATCAGTCCAGAAATCAGAGGATTACGGTCTCCCCATTTTGACGAAGGGCCTTCGCTGTAAAGCAGTTCGACATAATTCGGGAATGCTTCGGTTGACAAGCGGCCCTTCAAGACAAGCTTGTACGACCGTCCGCTCTGGGTCATAAGCAGCCTCTCAGAATTGTATCACCCGACCGGCTGCTTTCGGGTGTATTGGACTTCCCACGGTATTGATGACACTGCGGACCCTCAAAATGAGGCACGTTCAAATGCCTCCGGGCTGACGCCACCGAGGTGGCTGTGGCGTCGGGATCGATTATAAAACACCTCGATGTAATCAAAGATATCAGCTCTGGCAAGATCGCGTGTCTTGTAGATACGTTTTTTGATGCGCTCTTTCTTCAGGCTACTAAAAAATGATTCGGCAACGGCGTTATCCCAACAGTTACCGCGTCGGCTCATGCTGACCTTGAGTTGGTGCTCGCGGCAGAAGCGTAACCAGTCATCGCTGCCGTACTGCGATCCTTGATCTGAGTGAACGACCACCTTGGATTGCGGCTTACGCCGCCACACGGCCATCATCAGGGCATCAATGACCAACTCTCTGGCCAGCGTTGGCTTCATCGACCAGCCCACAACTTTACGTGCGAACAAGTCCATCACAATGGCCAGGTACAACCAGCCTTGCCAGGTGCGGATGTAGGTAATGTCTGTCACCCAGGCACAATCAGGACGCTCCACGGTAAACTCTCGTTGTAGTCGATTCGGTGCAATGATCGATGGTCGACCAACAATGTGGCGAGGCGCTTTGTAGCCCCGTAGTGCCTTGATTTTGTTCTCTCTCATGATCCTGGCCACGCGATGTTTACCGCAGGTCTCACCGGCTTCGCGAAGATCCAGAAAAACACGAGGTGCGCCATAGACGCCGCTACTGGCCGCATACGATGCCCGTACCAGTATTAGCAAACGTTGATCTTCGATGGCTCGATCCGACAGCGGCTTGTTGAGCCACGCGTAGAACCCACTACGACAAACACCAAGCACTCGACACATTGTCATGACGCGGTACTCACGCCGATGGTCATTAATAAATCGGTACTTTACTCGGGCTCCTTTGCAAAGTACCGAGCGGCCTTTTTTAGGATATCGCGCTCCTCTTCCGTGCGCCTAAGCTGAGCGCGGAGCTTTAGTACTTCGCTCTTTGCTTCGATCAGTGCAGCCGCTTGTTGTCCGGTGTTGTCTGGCTTTGCTGCCTTGACCCATTTGTAAAGGCTGTGCGCGGATACGCCCAAACGTTCCGAAATTTCCACTACAGAATAACCACGATCAATGATCTGACGGACCGCTTCATCCTTGAACTCTGGCGAATATCGTTGACTACTCATTCCACTTCCTCCTATGCTCGAATCATAGCCCGGAAGTGTCATATGGACCGGGGTAAGTCCACGGACAACTACAAACTGTCCATTAAACCGGGGCAAGACCATTACCCCTGCAAGCAGCCGCTCAATTGCCAGGATATGGTGTATCTTGAGCGTCTGGAAATGACCCATAGCGGTCATTCATATCTGAGCACAGCGGGTTCAAAAACCGCTTTTCAATTGCAACCCTATTGTCGGTTCTTTCCAGTTTGTCTACTAGCTTGAGGTTTCCCTCAAATCGATTTTCGTTTGTGGCGGACTCATTCGGACATTACTCACTACATAATGGTATATACGGACTAACATATATATGTAAGCCCATATATTATCTATGCCATGATGAAGCCCGAATTGCTGTTCAACATACTTTCCGACTCCACTCGCCTTAGAGCACTGATGCTCATTCAGGCCGAAGGCGAAGCGTGTGTCTGTGAATTGACTTTTGCGCTGACTGAATCGCAGCCCAAAATTTCCCGCCATCTGGCGTTGATGAGGGATGCGGGCATAGTGCGATCGCGCCGAGAAGGCACCTGGATGCATTATCGGATTGAACCTACGCTCCCTGAATGGGCAAGGGAGGTCATCGTACAGACACACGATTTGCTGAATGGGCTAGGCCCATACCGAAAAGACAGGCAGCAGCTGACCCGAATGAATAATCGCCCGGAGAGGCGCCGTGCCTGAATTATTGAACATCCTATTCCTGGGCGTTCTGGTCAAAGTGCCTGTCATGCTGTCTGTGGTTTGAATCGTAAACCGCAGCAATCCCTAGTTCGAAGCAAAGGAATAAGGACGTGTTCGAAAACCTGACAACGCTGTACCGGGAGAACCGGGGACAGGGTCATCTGCTGCTCTTGTTCGTGAGCCTGTTTCTGGTTATCTACTTCATTCCTGCGGGAGCAGCCCGCTTTGATAATGCAGTTCTCGAAGGGATACGCCTGACCAATTGGTATGCACGCGAGCATGTCATTCTGTGTCTGCTGCCCGCGTTCATTATTGCCGGGGCAATGGCGCTGTACATTACCCAGGGGTCGGTTCTCCGATTTCTCGGACCACAGGCATCAAAGCCCATTGCCCTGAGCGTGGCATCGGTGTCAGGCACGATACTTGCCGTATGTTCCTGCACCGTCTTGCCGCTCTTCGGCGGTATTTACAAACGTGGAGCTGGCTTGGGAGCGGCGACGGCGTTCCTCTATTCTGGCCCCGCGATTAATATCATGGCCATCGTCGTCACGGCCAAGGTGCTGGGTGTTGAACTTGGCCTTGCCCGTGCGGTGGGCGCCATTGTGTTTGCCGTGGTGATTGGCATGATCATGCACCTGCTTTATCGAAAGGAAGAGCGTGAACGGGCGCAAGTCTCCGCTCGTGGCTTCGAGGCCGGTGAGGCGGAGAAACCGCTTGGGGTGGTGGTGGCTTTCTTTTCTCTGATGATAGGTATTCTGGTTTTTGCCAACTGGGCGGCCGTCGACAGTTCAGCCTGGATGCGTGTTTATGAGTGGAAATGGCAAATCACGTCATCGCTGGCGATCCTGTTCGCTGCATTGCTGATTTTCCGTTGGCAATGGCCTGCCAGGCATTTATTGATTCTCGCTGGTCTTATTGTGATCGGCGCCTTGATGTTTCCGGGCACGCCCGAGTTTCCGTTCTCGATCGGTGCATTGGGTGCGATGCTGATCGCCGCGACACGAGAGCACGACCAGGAGTGGGCGGCTGAAACCTGGAGCTTCACGAAGCAGATCATGCCATTGCTTCTGGGCGGTGTGTTTGTTGCCGGTCTTCTGTTGGGCCGACCCGGTTTCGAGGGTTTGATCCCGTCGGAATGGGTGACTATGGCAGTAGGGGACAACTCACTGATCTCTACGGTCCTAGCATCGGTACTGGGCGCCTTTATGTACTTCTCGACCTTGACTGAGGTTCCCATCGTCGAAGGCTTGTTGGGTGCCGGTATGGGCAAGGGCCCAGCGCTGGCTTTGCTGTTGGCAGGCCCAGCGTTGTCACTCCCCAACATGCTGGTAATACGTTCGATACTTGGAACCGAAAAGACTGTGATCTATTGCACGCTCGTTGTGGTGATGGCGACGATCACGGGCTATGGGTACGGGAATTTCTTGTGAATGATCTGACTGAGGATATGACGTGAAACTGAAAATCTACGGCAGCGGTTGCAGCAAGTGCAATCTGCTGACAAAGCATGTTGAAGCGGCAGCTCAAGAGCTGGGGCTCACTTACGACATTGAGAAAGTGACTGACATGAATGCCATCATTGACGCGGGCGTGATGCGCACCCCTGCGTTGGCCGTGAATGACGATATTGTGATGGAAGGCACCGTACCCAGTGCGGAGAAACTCAAGAAATACCTGGGCTGATGTACAGTCGGGATAGACAAGACGAGTGACCGCTTTTGGCCGAAACCAGCCGGTCACCGTATCGATGTAGCGGTCATTCGAACGGCTGGTTCCTGCGGAAAGCAGTCGTTCAGCTCAGGGCTGTTACTCGCGGCGTTTCTTCGCCCCACGCTTGGCTGCGTGACGGATAGTTACCAACTCCGGGCGTAGGTGTGTGTATCTACTCAGGGTCCCCCAACTCTCGTGGAGGGTGAATTGCTGGACCTCGACAATTGAGTATCCAGTTTCAAATAGTCGACTGGTCGCTTCGTGTCGCAGGTCGTGAAAATGTAAGTCGTGTATATCGAGGAGCTTGCACGCCAGTCGAAAGGCGCTGCCGATCGATCGGGGTTCGAACGGGAATATTCGATCTTCATCATGCGATTGTCTTTTGAGGATGTCCCATGCTTCGGGCGTGTACTTGAATCGTCGTATCTGGTTGCGCTCGGTCGGGTGCTTTAAGTCTCGGACAACGCCGGTTTGAGCTTTTTCATCGTTATCGCTAAAAAAAAGCTTTGTGATTTCTCCCTGGCGCCGCGCCGAGTGGATCGCGAACCACATGATGTCGTTCATAGGTATGTTTGAGCGCCGCTGGTCACGTCTTCTGAAAAACTTGGTCAACGCGTCCAGTTCGCGCTTGGTCGGCCGGCGAGTGCGGCTGTTTGCCTTTGCAATCATTTTCTCGGCCTTGAGGACCTCCGAAGCGTCATCGATCATCGTGAGGTCGAATGGCAGGTCCCAGGCTGCCCGCGCATAGCGCAGAATGACCCGCAGCCAAACAATATCGTTGTTGGCAGTGGAAGGACCGGCTCCAGACTGACGGCGCTGGCGAATGTGGGAAATTATGTCAGAGGTTTTGATCTCGCTCGGCAGCATTCGGGCAATCGGGCACTTCTCCAGAAATCGAATGTGACTATCCTTGCTCCGCCCGAAGGGACGAAGCTCGGATACCTCTTCCCGGTACTTCTGAAAGACGTTTTTGAGAGTAGGGTTTCTGATCCCCAGGGAGCGCCTTTCGGTTGGTTCTTGCTTCGAGAGCTTCTTTTCACGAGACTCAGCCCAAGCTCTGGCCTGTCCCCGCTGATCGAAGGTTCTCGACTCGCGATGTACTATTGCGCCGTCGCGTTTGATTCTGACTTCAGTGAGATAGGCTGGGCTGCCGTCCTTCCGGCGGCGAGTTCGGATCGTGGCCATTCATCTACTCCAATATGGACTGATTTTGGGTGCGACATGGGCCCGATCTTGAGTGCGACACAGTGCGACATGCGCTGATAGTCAGATAAAAAGGGCGACAATAGGTACAAAATCAGTACAAAATAGTTAACAATAACTTGTTGATTTAAAAGTAGAATATGATCGAAAATCGCGGTATGAAAATCTCTTCGTCAGTATCCGTAGCACCAATGATGGACTGGACAGACCGTCATTGTCGCTACTTCATGCGCTTGCTGAGTCCTGGCGCGATGCTGTACACGGAAATGGTAACAGCGGCTGCCATACATCACGGCGATGAGGTTGCGTTGCTAAGGTACGATCAATCCGAGCATCCGATTGCTATTCAACTTGGCGGTAGCGATCCGACGCTGATGGCCGCAGCGGCACAACGCGCGGCCAGCTTCGGTTACGACGAGATCAACATCAACGTGGGATGCCCGAGCGATCGTGTGCAGAGCGGTCAATTCGGGGCATGCCTTATGGCCCAGCCACAAACCGTTGCAACTTGTTTTCAGGCGATGCAGGCGAAGGTCGACGTGCCCGTGACAGTGAAAACCCGTATCGGCATCGACGACAAGGACAGCGATGAATTCCTGGCCAGGTTTGTTGATACGTTGGCAAAAACGGGATGCAAGAAATTTGTTGTGCACGCGCGTATCGCGATCCTCGATGGCCTGAGCCCGAAGGACAATCGCAGGGTGCCGCCGCTGAATCATGCGCGTGTGTATCGGCTCAAAGAGCAAAACCCGGATTTGGAGATAGTTCTCAACGGCGGCATAACGGATATCGAGCAGGTCGACCGCTTTCTTGAGAATGTCGACGGCGTCATGATCGGCCGGCAGGCCTATCAGCATCCGTATTTCCTCGCAGAGCTGGAACATCACCTGAATCCTGCCTGGCAGTTGCCCGATCGACGAGCGATCATCGAGCAAATGCTTCCCTATATCGAGAAGGAGCTGGGGCAAGGCGAACGACTTGGGCGGATCACTCGCCACATGGTGGGACTGTTCGCGGGCTTACGCGGCGCGCGTGCCTGGCGGAGGTATCTTAGTGAGAATGCCTATCGAGACGGGGCCGGGGTCGAGGTAATTCGCGAAGCGCTGGATGCGATGCCAGTTGCAGCATAGAATGTCTGATCCGCAATAACCGCAGAGCGAATAACAATCCATGGGTGCCAAATCAAGAAAAGGCAAAGGGCCGACAATGGCCGAGATGGCCGATATCCACGAACTTTACGAGGAATCGGTGCAGAACGTCGAAAACGAAGTGCAGTTTCTGCAGAACACTTTTAAAGAGCGGTCGGGCAGGGATGGGTACCTGTTCCGCGAGGATTTTTGTGGCACCGCGAGCCTTGCCTGCGAGTGGGTAAAACAGGGTAGAGATTATTCCGCGATCGGCGTGGATATCGATTCGTCGGTGCTGGAGTGGGGCCGCAAGAATCGTGTCAGCCGGCTCGACACCGAGGACCAGGCACGCGTCAGGCTGATCGAGTCCGACGTGCAAACGGTAGAGACCCCCAAAGTCGACATACTGGCGGCATTCAATTTCAGCTACTGGATCTTCGAGGAACGCCAGCAGATGATCGCGTACATGCGACGTTGCTATGAGGCGCTAAAGGATGACGGAATATTGTTCATGGACATGTTCGGTGGCCCGGAGTCATTCGAGGAAACGAAAGAAAAGACCAAGCAAAAGGGCTTTAGTTATATCTGGCATCAGGCCAAATTTCACCCCGTGACCAATCACATGCAGTGCTACATACACTTCAGGTTTCCGGATGGATCGAAAATCAAACGCGCTTTCAGCTATGCGTGGCGCCTTTGGACTGCACCTGAATTACGTGACATGCTGCACGATGCCGGCTTTCGCGATGTGACAGTCTACTGGGAGGGCGAGGACGAAGACGGTGAGGGCAACGGCGAATTTACGCCAGACGACAAGGGTGAGGCAGACCTCGCCTGGATAGCGTATATTGTTGCTGAAAAATAGCTTCGTTATTAGGTAGTTACGGGCAAATTATGGCAAAGGACCTTGAAGTTGCGATTGTGTTTGCGGACGTTGTCGGCAGCACGCAGCTGTACGACAAGTTTGGCGATACCAAGGCCAGCGAGACCGTCGCCCTGTGTCTCGACGTGATGAAAGACGCCACCCACCAGTACAATGGTACGGTGATCAAGACAATCGGTGACGAGGTGATGTCCACGTTTTCGACCGTGGAAGACGCAATGGGCGCTTCTGTCATGATGCAGTCGCGTATCTCGGCCGACAACAAAAAGGACGGTCGGATTCCGGTTTCGATTCGTATCGGTTGCCACTATGGACCCGTGGTTCAGGAGCAAAACGATATTTTCGGTGCGGCCGTACATACTGCCAATCGCATGACATCGCAGGCCAAGGCGCGACAAATCGTGATCTCCGGGGGCACCGTCGAAAAGATGAGCCCCGAACTCCGGAAGCAAACTCGGCAAATCGATGTCGCGACAGTGCGGGGCAAGCTCGACGAAGTTGCGCTGTATGAGCTGCTCTGGAATCCGGAAGAGGCGACGAGCATGTTGCCGACGATTGAGTGGGAGAATCAGTCACGCAAAGCGTCAGTGTTGCAGCTCACATTTCGCGATCAATCGATCGAGGTTAGTGATCAACACAAAAACGTCATCATGGGTCGTGCTGACGATAATGATCTTGTCATCAAGGGCAACCTGATTTCGCGTATCCATGCCAAAGTCGAAATGCGCCGTGGCAAATTCATGCTGGTTGACCAGAGCACTAACGGATCGTTCGTGCAAGACCTGCAGGGCGAGGAAACATTCGTGCGCCGCGACTCTACCGAGATCAACGGCGAGGGCACGATCGGACTCGGTCGTGCCGAGCAGCCCGGTGCATCACTGGCGATTCATTTCAAGACCGTCGAGTTGTAGGAGCCCGCCATGCGGGCGATGTTCGATTGACTCGAGCAGAATCGCCCGCATGGCGGGCTCCTACATTGCTTTGTCCAACTCCGCTGCCTCTCGCTGTTGTTCCTCGCGAAGCGCTTCCGGTACGCGGTCACCGAAGGTGTCCAGGTACTCGGCGAAATGTTCGTTCTCAATTTTTGATCGCTCGATATCGACCGACGTCAGTTCGCGCATTGTTTCCGCGCTGATTTCCAACTCCGAGGTGTCGATGTCACCCTCGTTCGGCAAAAATCCAATCGGAGTTTCCTTCGCGCCAATGCGGTTCTCGCAGCGATCGATGATCCAGTGCAGAACGCGCAGATTCTCTCCAAATCCCGGCCACAGGAAATTTCCGTCATCATCCTGGCGGAACCAGTTGACGTGGAATATTCGCGGCAACTTGTCGCTGCGCTCCTCGAATGACAGCCAGTGCTTCCAGTAGTCGCCGAAGTTGTAACCGCAGAATGGCTTCATTGCCATTGGGTCACGACGAATGACCCCGACCTCACCGATGGCTGCTGCAGTCGTTTCCGAGCCGACGCTGGCGCCAACGAGTACACCGTGTTTCCAATTCTTGGCTTCATAAACGAGCGGCGCCACCCTTTTGCGGCGGCCACCGAAAACGATCGCTGAGATGGGCACGCCTTCCGGCGCATCCGCCAGTTCGGAGTAGCAGGGGTTATTCGTCGCGGCAACGGTAAAGCGCGAATTTGGGTGGGCTGCTTTGCCTGTCGAAGGGTCGTACTCTCGGCCTTGCCAGTCGAAAGCGGGTTCGCCGACATTCTTGGCTTCCCACCACGGCTCGTTGTTAGCCGTCCGCGCCACGTTGGTGAAAATCGTGTCGCGGGTAATCATGTTGAAAGCGTTCTCGTTCGTCTGCTTGTTCGTGCCGGGGACAACGCCAAAGTAACCGGATTCCGGATTGATCGCCCGGAGCTGGCCTTCCTCATCCAGGTGCAACCAGGCGATGTCGTCTCCGAGTGTGTGTACTTTCCAGCCCGGCAGGGAGTGTGGCGGAATCAGCATGGCCAGGTTGGTCTTGCCACAGGCAGATGGAAATGCGCAGGCGATATAGTGCGTTTCGCCCTCAGGGTTCTCGAGGCCGACGATCATCATATGCTCGGCCAGCCAGCCTTCGTCGCGTGCCTGGTGACTGGCGATTCGCAGCGCATGACATTTCTTGCCAAGCAGGGCGTTGCCGCCGTAACCCGAGCCGATGCTCTTGATCGAGAGCTCGGCCGGGAAGTGCATGATAAAGCGGCGCACAGGATCCAGATCGCCCGTCGAATGCAGGCCCCTGACGAACGTACCTTCTCTTTCGATACGCTCGAGCGCAGCGGATCCCATACGTGTCATGAGTTTCATGTTGACAGCAACGTAAGCACTGTCTGTGATCTCGACGCCGCAGCGCGAATATGGTGACGCGATCGGGCCCATGCAATAGGGAATGACGTACATCGTGCGGCCGCGCATTGCGCCGTCAAACAATGCGTCGATCTTGGCGTGACCATCCGCCGGGCTCATCCAGTTGTTGTTTGGTCCGGCATCTTCCTGGTCGTCGGTACAGACATATGTCAGGTGCTCCACACGAGCGACATCGGAGGGATCGGACAAATGCAAGTAACAATTCGGGTACTCATCCTTATTCAACTCCGACAGCGTGCCATCGGCCGTCATCAGCTGGATCAGTTGGGCGTATTCACCGTCGGATCCGGTGCACCAGTGGATGTTGTCGGGATGCGTACGGGCTGCGACTTCATCCACCCATTGCTGGAGGGTCGAAAGGCTGGTTGTCATCAAGGCGTCTCTGAAAGGTTGTGAGGGAAGCTGAAAATGCGTGTTGGATCGGGGTGGCAATTATACGGATTAACGCGAAATCTGCAGTAATGAATTACGGATTGCGCGCTATTGCGTGTAATCTTCGGCCGGTGATAAGTCTTTCCGAATTCTTTGGCGACAATAGCCCCCTTAAAGACCTGCTGCCCGGCTTTCAGCCGCGCGCAGGGCAGGCTTGGATGGCGGAAGCTGTTGCCGAGACCATCGCGAATCTGGACAAACTCGTCGTGGAGGCTGGTACCGGTACGGGCAAGACTTTCGCGTATCTGTTGCCAGCTTTGCAAAGTGGTCGCAAGACGATCATCTCTACCGGCACCAAGGCATTGCAGGATCAGCTTTATCACCGCGATCTGCCCTTAATCGGCAAAGCGGTAGGCCGGCCCGTGGCATCCGCTTTATTGAAAGGACGCGCAAATTATCTCTGCCTTGAACGCCTCGATCATGCGACCGATGTTGCAGACACGATCATCGATGATCTCAACGCGGTTCGCGAGTGGCGGTATCGCACGGAAAGTGGCGATAAGGCGGAGCTGACCGAGGTTGCGGAAGACTCAACAATCTGGCCGTTGGTGACATCAACGGTCGATAACTGCCTGGGTCAGAAATGTCCCGAATACTCGAGTTGTCATGTAGTCAAAGCACGGCGCGCGGCTCAGGAGGCCGACCTTGTAGTCGTCAATCACCATTTGTTGCTTGCGGACCTTGCGATGAAAGAGGAAGGATTTGTCGAGTTTCTGCCCGGTGCCGAGGCCATCATTCTCGACGAGGCACATCAGATACCGGACCTCGCTGTGCAGTTTTTTGGCGTAGCGCTCGGATCTCGTGAGATCGAACGACTCGTCGACGAAATTCGAATCGCAACCATTCCTTTTCAGCAACCCGAACTCCAGCGCCGGGTTGATGCCTTGCAAACGGCAATCCGCGTATTTCGTGCGGAGGCGCCACGACAGGAGGGGCGGCATCAACTTGCCGAGGTGATGGCTGATATTCGCGAGCCACTGGACGCTTTGCGGCTCGCGGTTGGCGAATTAAACACGGTAATTGCTGAAATTGCCGATACCTCGGTCGAGCTCGACAAGCTGCATCAACAACTGACCAGCATGGCGGAGCGACTCGCTTTGCTCGCGATTGAAGACACCTGGGATGGGCTGCGTTGGCTCGAGATCAACCCACGCAGCCTGCGTCTCAACCTGACGCCGCTGGATGTGTCCTCGACGCTCAACGGTTTGATTGATAACGGGCATCAGGCGTGGATATTCACATCGGCAACGCTTGCCATAGGCGAGGATTTCTCGCACTTCTCATCACGCATGGGTCTCGTCGATGTCACTGGCTTCGCCTTCCCGAGTCCCTATGCGGTTGAACAGAATGGCCTTGTGTACCTGCCGCCGAACCTGCCGCAGCCGTCCGAATTCGGACACACGGATGCGGTGCTCGAGTCCGTCGTACCATTGCTCGACATGACCTCTGGCGGAATGTTTTGCTTGTTCACCAGCCATCGCGCGTTGAATTCCGCGAAGAAATGGTTTCGCTCGAACAAGCGATTTCTCGGCGGTCGTCAATTATTTGTCCAGGGCAATGCTCCGCGCGATGATTTGCTGCGACGGTTCCGGGAGGCCGGCAACGCCGTCTTGCTTGGCACAGGGAGTTTCTGGGAAGGGGTCGATGTGCGTGGGCAGGCACTGACTGTCGTCGCGATTGACAAGCTGCCATTTGCGTCGCCAGCGGATCCGCTGATGATGGCACGCCTTGAGTTTATTCGCCGCGAAGGCGGCAATGGCTTTGCCGAACATCAGTTACCTCAGGCGGTACTTGCGATGAAGCAGGGCGCGGGAAGACTGCTGCGCGATGAAAATGATTACGGTGTCATAGTCCTGTGCGATCCGCGCCTGACGTCGAAGAGTTATGGCCGGACTTTCCTGAAGAGTTTTGAGCCAATGCCGATAACTTCGTCGATTGATGATGTTGCCGGGTTTCTCGATGCCCATGAGAACAAAGGCGCAGTCGCGTGAAATTGATCGCACTCGATACCTCGTCGCTTGCTTGTTCCGTCGCGTTGCAGCTCGATGACGTTGTGATCGAGCGTTACGAAGAGCAACCTCGCGAACACACGCGTTTGTTGCTGCCAATGATCCAGTCAGTGCTGGGGGAAGCCGGTGTGGCGTTAACCGATCTCGATGCGATTGTGCTTGGCAACGGGCCGGGCTCATTCATCGGTATGCGCATTGCCGCTTCGGTGGCACAAGGATTGGCATTCGGTACGGGTCTTGACATAGTGCCGGTCTCTTCCCTGGCCGCGGTCGCCGCACAGGTATTTGCCGAGCACGACGCGGCCGAAGTCGTTGTTGCCCAGGATGCACGCATGCACGAAGTGTATCTCGGCATTTATCGGTTGGATGATCGTAACTTGCCCGCCGAACGGATGCCCGAGCGCTTGCAGGGCCCGGCGCCAATTGCCGAGGTGCAAGGCGAGTCAGCCGGGCCGCGAATTGCGGCGGGCTTGGGCTGGCAACAGTACCCGGAATTGCTGGCCGCAAATCAGGAGTTCATAACGGCAGTTACCGAAACATTGCATCCGCGAGCCAACTACTTGTTGCCTTTGGGCGCTGCAGGGCTGGAGCGTGGACTGAACGTCAGGCCGCAGGAGATCGTTCCGGCGTATTTGCGGCAAAAAGTCGCTGAGAAACCCGCTCAGGCGCCGTAACAGAACTGTAATATTGGCCTGATCTAATCGCGCTGCAATTATGTCCACCAGCAAAATACTCATTGTCGAAGACGAAGCTCCGATTCGGGAGATGATCGCATTTCACCTCGGCCGTGCAGGATACACAGCGCTGGAGGCTGAAGACTGCGGCAGGGCGCGCGAGCTACTTGCCGATGAGCGGCCAGATGTCGCACTCATAGACTGGATGCTGCCGGACATGAGTGGACTGGAACTCACGCGCATGCTCAAGCGTGACAAAGAGTATGACGATCTCGCAATTATCATTCTGACGGCCCGGGCCGAAGAGTCGGACAAAGTTGCTGGTCTTGACGGCGGTGCAGACGACTATGTGACCAAGCCGTTTTCGCCACGCGAGTTGATCGCGCGAATCCAGGCAGTGCTCAGGCGGTCCGCCGCAAGCGGCGATGAGACGATAACTGCCGGCATTTTGCAGCTGGACACCGCCGGGCACCGTGTTAGCGCGAACGGTCTCGAGATCCATTTGGGACCGACAGAATACCGGCTACTGAAGTTCCTTATGACGCACCCGGATCGCGTTTACAGCCGCTCACAACTACTCGACAGGGTATGGGGTGCCAATGTCTACGTTGAAGAAAGAACTGTCGACGTGCACGTCAGGCGGCTCCGCAAGTCTTTGGCTGCGCAGGATGCAATTAAATACATCCAAACCGTGCGCGGCGCTGGCTACCGTTTTTCTGTACGAGATCACTGATCAGACGAATGTCGAACTCGGAGCGAAAACTACTTATAGGTCTGGTGTTGCTGCTTGGCGGCGGCACACTGATTGGTTGGCTATACGATAACGCCGTACTCGGTTTTCTGATTGCGGCGTTGCTCGCGCTGGTTTGGCAGGTTCGGCAATTGCTCGCCTTCGATCGTGCGTTGCATAGCGGCGATTTCGATGCCTTTCGTTACGGTGAAGGGCTTTGGCAGCAAATTTTCTCGCGCTTCAGTTACGAACATGAACGGGGTAATCGGTACAAGGATCAGCATCGCACCTTGCTGAAGGAAATTCGTAAATCCACGAACGCCATGCCGGACGGCGCGATCATCCTCGATACCAGTAACGAAATCGTTATTTGCAATCGTGCGGCTAAAAGTCTGGTCGGGATCAAGCGTAAGAAGGATCGTGGCCAGCGTGTAGACAATATTTTGCGCGACCCGCAACTTACCGAACTCTTGCAGGGTGATGATGCCACTCAAACCGTCGACATCGCTTCACCGATCGAGGATGGCCGATGGATCAATTGCCGGGTCGTTCCTTACGGGGCAGATCAGAAAATGCTGTTGTTGCGCGACGTCACACAACGTATTCGTTTGAGTAAGATCCGGCGAGATTTTGTCGCGAATGCTTCCCATGAATTGCGTTCGCCGCTAACCGTCATCTCCGGATACCTGGATAGTATCGCCGACGACGATGAGGTACCGGAGGCATGGGCTCAGCCGATCGGACAGATGCAGGCACAGGCCAGGCGCATGGCCCAAATCGTTAGCGAAATGCTCGAACTGTCGCGACTCGAGGCGGCCGGGCATGCTGGCACCGACGATGTAGTCGACGTAGCAGGTATTTTGGCAGCTGCGCGCAAAGCCTGTCAGGGCCAGGCTGATGTTCCGTCGATCAGTGTTGAACTGGACACGCATGCCAGACTGCTTGGTAACAATGGCGAAATCGAGTCGGTGATTGGCAATTTGCTATCGAATGCAATTCGTCATACACCCGCGGATGGCGCGATTAAGCTCACTTGGCGTTCGAATGCGGATGGTGCTGATCTCATCGTGACGGATTCCGGCGTCGGCATTGCCGAGGAGCACATACCGCGGCTCACTGAACGTTTCTTCCGTGTCGATCGCGGGCGGGCTCGCGAGGACGGCGGAATCGGCCTCGGCCTCGCTATCGTCAAACATGTGCTTGGCAGGCATGAGGCGGAGCTACATATTTCCAGCTCCACAGGTGCCGGCAGTGAGTTCCGCTGTCATTTCCCTTCCGCTAGAGTCGTCGACCTGGACTGATCGCTGGTGGGCAATTCGTTGTGCCAATTTGTAAACAGAAGATCAACGTTTCGTAACAATTCTGTAAAGAACGCGCGGCAAAATCCCCACATCAATTCCCGGAGTACAAAATGAAACGAATCATATTCCTGATGCTAGTCGTCAATTTCGTCGCTGCGCCGACAGCGTTTGCCGCAGTCAGCGACGAGGATTTTGCGCTACTTCGCGAGCAGCTTGCCGCTGTATCGTTACGGCTGGAGGAACTCGCCGCTGAAAATGCTGAGCTCCGGAGTGCGCAGGATCAGACTGCGACGGCTGTCGCCGTTGTAGAGACTACTGTTGCCGAGGTTCGCACCACGGACGCTGTTGCGGCATCGGAGACCTGGCCTGACAGGGTTAGGCTTGACGGCGATTTTCGTTATCGCTACGAAACCATCGATGTCGAGGACAGCGATATCAGAAGACGCAATCGAATTCGTGCGCGGTTCAATGTTAAGGCCGACCTGGCAGACGATGTTGAAGTGGGCTTTGGACTTGCGACAGGTGGCGACGATCCCGTATCGACCAACCAAACTCTGGGTGGCGGTGGCTCAACCAAAGGAGTCGGCTTGAACCTGGCTTATGCGAATTGGGAAGCCACCGATGGTTTGAACCTGATTGCCGGTAAATTCAAGAATCCGCTAACGCGCGTCGGAGGCCAGCCGCTGACGTGGGACGGAGACTGGACACCGGAGGGCCTGGCGCTCAGGTACAAGCGCGACTGGTTTTTCGCCAACGCGATCGGCTCCTTCCTCGAAAGCGACAGCAAGAAAGGCAATGATAGCTTTGCATGGGGCGGTCAGCTCGGTGCGTCTGCTGTGCTCGGCGACGTGAAATTGACCGGTGGCCTCGGCTATTACTCGATCGACACCGCGGGCAAAAGCACGACGTATGGCGACCCGACCGATCCGGGCGATTTTTTCGGCAACACGGCTGTCGAAGAATCGGGTCTTGCCTGTGGTACGACACCCGACACCGAATGTGCCTATCTTTACGACTACCTGTTGACGCAAGTCTTTGCCGAGGCCGCCTTCGAACTGGGCAACTGGCCGACGAAGGTGTTTTTCGATTACGTGAACAACAGCGATCCGTCAGATGACGATACGGGCTGGACCTTGGGCACAATAATCGGCCGCGCCAAGGATCGTGGCCAGATGCAGTTCACTTACTATTACGCTGACAAACAAGCCGATTCGATGTTGGGCATCGTGACCGACTCGGACTTCGGCGGCGGTGGAACCGACAGCAAGGGCCACTGGCTGCAGTTCAACTACGGCGTCAGCAAAAGCTGGACGATCGGCGCACAGTACTTTATCAATGAAATTGATGTCGCTTCGGGCAGCAAGCGTGACTTCAACCGCCTGATGATCGACATGCAATGGAAATGGAAGTAGGCTCGTAGCGAGTTACCAAGTGAGTTTGAATCATGCAAGCATCTGATTTGACAGACCACATTTCTCGTCGTTTTAACGAGGACATCGAGGAATTGCGAAATAGCGTTCTCGCGATGGGCGGGCTGGTCGAGTCGCAGCTAACGCTTGCCATTTCTGCGTTGGTTCGTGGCGACAGCGAACTCGGGCTGCAAGTCGCCAAAGATGATTACAAAGTCAACGATCTCGAGGTCAGTATCGACGAAGAGTGCAGTCGCATACTCGCGACTCGCGCGCCGGCAGCTGGCGACCTTCGTCTGATTGTTGCAATCATCAAGACGATTACGGATTTGGAACGAATTGGCGATGAGGCAGAGAAGATTGGCTTCCTCGCTTCAAAGCTGGCGGCCATGGACCGGCCGTCCGACTCGTATCGAGAACTCAAAACACTCGGCAATCATGTGTCTCACATGTTGCGTGATGCGATGAACGCGTTCGCGCGCCTGGATGTTGATGATGCTTTCGAGGTCGTTCGCGAGGACGAGGATGTCGACGCGGAGTACAACGCGATCCAACGGCAGTGCATTACATTCATGATGGAAGACCCGCGCAGCATCAAGCGCGTCATGAACGTCACCTGGGCCGCCCGCTCTCTGGAGCGAATCGGCGATCATGCCAAGAATATCTGCGAGTACGTCATCTATATGGTACAGGGTCGGGATGTGCGTCATACTGGCATATCCAACGCTTCCGAACTCGAATCCGAATAAGACACCATGACAATACCTGGACCTCGCGTCCTTAATCTGGTCGGCTTTCTGTGCTGTGCCGGATTAATGGGCTTCGCTCTTTTTGCACAACACTTTTTATTTCTTGATCCTTGCCCTCTGTGCGTATTACAACGCATTGCCGTAATCAGCCTGGGCGCCGTTTTCCTCGTTGCGGCCTTGCATAATCCATCAGCGTGGGGCGCCCGCGTCTACGCAGGGCTGCTGGCTCTGGCTGCTGCGGGCGGTGTAGGCGTTGCCGGATGGCATGTACGAATGCAGAACCTGCCACCGAGCGACGTTCCGGCTTGTGGTCCGGGTCTGGATTATATGCTCGAAAATTTTCCTTTCCGCGATGCAATGCAGATGGTCTTCAAGGGATCGGGCGAGTGTGCCGATGTCGTATGGAGCTTTCTCGGTTTGTCGATGCCTGCCTGGGTCGTGATCTGGGCCGCCGGCCTCGGTATTGTCGGCATCTGGAATAACCTACGTAAGCAGTAACTCCAGCACGCGTTGATACATTGATGTCAACGTAACGACATCATCGATTCGTACATGCTCGTTGACCTTGTGAATCGAAGCGTTGACGGGGCCCAGTTCAACAACGTCTGTACCGGCCGGGGAAATAAATCGCCCATCGGAGGTTCCACCTCCTGTTGAAAGCTCAGGTGCATAGCCGGCGTGTTCCGTGACAGCCTGGCTTATTGCGTCAATCAGCTTACCGGGGTCGGTGAGAAAAGGTTCACCCGACAGGTGCCAATCTAGTTCGTAGTCGATGTCATGAGCATCGAAAACCGCGTGCACGTTTGCTTTCAAGGTCTCATGATTCCACTCTGTCGAATAACGAAAATTGAAGCGTGCGCTAAGTTCACCGGGCGTGACGTTCGGAAACCCGATGCCCGCTTGAATATCGACAACCTGGAAACTTGTTGGCGGGAAGAAGTCATTGCCATGGTCCCACTCGGTCGTATACAGATCTGCCAGGACAGGGGCAAAACGACCGATCGGATTGTCAGCAAGTTGGGGGTAGGCGACATGCCCCTGTATGCCACGAACCGTCAGCATGCCACTTAGTGAACCGCGCCGACCAACGCGCACGATGTCGCCAAGTCGATCCTGGCTGGATGGCTCGCCGAGCACACACCAGTCAATGTGTTCATCGCGCGCCTGCAAGGCCTCGATAACTTTTAGCGTGCCGTCGCGCGCTCGCCCTTCTTCGTCACTTGTAATCAACAGCGCGAGGCTGCCGTCGTGATCGGAGTGCTTCGCAAGAAATTGTTCGAGTGCAACGACCATGGCCGCAAGTCCGCTCTTCATATCCGCGGATCCGCGGCCAAACAGATGACCGTCCTTTTCGACGGGCTCGAATGGGTCCGTATCCCACTCTTCTGCCGGGCCTGGCGGAACGACATCGGTATGGCCCGCAAAACACAATACGGGTCCCTTGTTACCTCTGCGCGCCCACAGATTGGTCACGTCGCCAAATTGCATCGTTTCGCATTTGAAGCCAATCGGAGCAAGGCGCTCGGCCAGAAGCTGCTGACACCCCGCGTCATCGGGCGTAATCGAGGGGCGCCGTATCAACTCCTGTAGCAGTGTGATCGAGGGATGCTCAGAGAGCGTGTCGGCAGCGTGTGTCATCAATTCTTGAAGTAAGTCGTAACTATAAGAAAAATATAAGAAAACATGGAATCTAGAATTGTGCTCATATGACCATCATTGGCTCGTTTTTGCAACAATTCGGTAACAATTGCTCGCTAAGCTGTACGCGGTATTCCACACCACTTCGGAGAGTATAAGTGAGCAAAAGAAGCACAGCACTGGTGTTAGTTGCAAGCCTTGTCGTCGGGACAGCGGTTTCAGGAACAGCAGATGCACAGGCAGGTCGTGACTATATTTATATCGTTGGTTCGTCGACGGTCTATCCGTTTGCAACCGTAGTTGCAGAACGATTTGGACGAGGCACGGAATTCAAGACACCGAAAGTCGAGTCCACAGGCTCGGGGGGCGGCCTGAAGCTGTTCTGCGATGGTGTCGGCGTCGACTATCCTGACATCACAAATGCGTCGCGGGCGATCAAGCAATCCGAAGTCGATACTTGTGCCCGTACTGGCGTGACCGACATCGTCGAAGTAAAGATCGGCTATGACGGAATTGTCATAGCCAACGCAATCAATTCAGTTCCAGTCAACCTGACACGTACGGACATATTTCTTGCGCTGGCCAAGGAAGTGCCG
>Ga0070723_10000111_pt1 | contig 22568 bp, 16 predicted proteins | sample tdAd002_FD_67277 | JGI IMG/M metagenome (GOLD analysis project Ga0070723, IMG submission 67277) | Marine sediment microbial communities from the Atlantic coast under amendment with organic carbon and nitrate - tdAd00.2 | ecosystem: Environmental > Aquatic > Marine > Coastal > Sediment | place...
ACCTATGACACCTGCCAGACCACCGGAGTAGGTCCAGAAAGCATCACCATCCGACACCAGATAGGCCGCCATCAAACCGCCTGAAAGCGACATCAGGAAGTTGAACGTAATCGCGGAAAGTGTAGTTGGCTGCAGGTAGATATTGGTCGCACTGAAAAACGTCTTGTCAGCCACATCCAGCATCGCGGGACCGTACACATCGATAATCGGGATGTTACAGGCCACGTAAAAACCCCAAAAACCGGTATAGATGAGGAACAGTCCTACCGTTACCAGCCATGGGTTATGTGGGTTTATATTTCTCGGTGTGCCGTCGGCGGCGAATTTGCCGATGCGCGGACCCAGTACCAGTAATACACCCAGCGCAAATCCACCGGCGATCGCGTGGATTACTCCTGACGCGTAAGCGTCGTGATAACCCAGCTTTTGCACCATCCAGCCGTTCCATGACCAACCCCAGGACGCATCGATGATCCAGGTAAAGGAACCGATGACAACCGCCAGAGTCCAAAAAGCACTGGGGCGGATACGCTCGATAACCGCACCGGATACAATCGAAGCCGCGGTCCACGAGAACAGCAGGAATGCAGCCCAGAATACGCCGTTGATGCGAGCCCAGAAGGCGGTGTCATCCGCAGTCAGAACACTTCCCTCTTGCGGTGCGCCACCCATGTGCGTACCCATCAACTCACTCCAGGGCGTGGCAAACGGCGCATCGACCAGAGGACCGATGATCCAGGGACCATTGACGAATGCAAAATAAATCCACCAACCAAAGAAGAAGAAGGTGACAGTTACCAGCGGGATAACCATGGTGTTCTTCATCAGCGTATGCGTATGATGCTTGTAGCGTGAGGCCCCCACCTCGTAGATACAAAAACCGACGTGTATTAAAAACATAAACACGACGGTAACCCAATAATAAAACTCGGTAAATATTATCCCGAGTGCCGTTAGTTCATTATCCATTTTTCCCCCCCTCTATTTTGAGATTTGTTAAAATTTTAGCCAGAATCCCACCGGCACTACACAAAATGAATTCCCTTTAGTTTATGACCTTGCTTGCAGTGAGCTTTATCCCCCAAAAGAAAATTAGCACCTTTTATACCTGCATAAGCAATCGGTATCAACAAAATATAAAGTCTCGCGACCTGATATGCATAAAAGGATTACCGAAAATTCGAGTAATTCCCTGTATGCGTTAATCTTCATTGGCTGCCTCAGGCAAACTTTTCGTAGGCCTTGCGCAGGTCGACCATCGGGTGACCACTCGCCATCTGAAACTTCACCAAAAGTTCACGCGCTATCATATCACGATCCTGCTGGTTATCCGGCAATTCGATATCGTCAGGTATGCTTACCCAACCATTGATGTTGCGATCGAATACCGCTGGATTACCTTCCTCATAGCCCATGTGCACATCTTCGAGCCAGTTCAGGTCGCTCCACCCCATCACTTCCATATACCTGTGCAGAAACGCAGTGCAACGTTCCATATCGGGAACCAGATTTACGTCATAACGATAGCCGATGTGTTGGCCGATGATTTTTTCACGCTCGGAATCGACGCCGTCGCCTTCGAGAAAATGATTAATATCCTGTTCAGACATTTTGACCTCCTTAGAAACGTGTCATGTCGGGACGCCCGACGGTGTGTTGAGTACCGGCCATTGGCACCTGCGCGCAGGCCGATGCTTCCATAGTCAATGCAGCCAGATCCTCCGGTTCCAGTGAATGGATGTTGGTCTTGCCACAGGCTCGTGCGAATAACTGCGCTTCGATGGTTAGTGTATGCAGGAAATTGTACACCCGCTCTGCCGCTGAATCGGGATCGAGGCGCTGACGCAGGATCGGATCCTGGGTCGCCACACCGACCGGACAACGGCCTGTGTGACAGTGGTAGCAGTAGCCTGGATCGACGCCCATTTCGTTCTGAAAATCGGCTTCCGGAATGTCCTTGTTACAGTTCAACGCGATCAGGGCCGAATGACCAATCGCAACCGCGTCGGCACCGAGCGCGATCGCTTTGGCGAGATCGGCGCCATTGCGTATACCACCCGCGTAGATCAGCGTGATTTCTCCTGACATACCGACATCGTCTAACGCCTGGCGAGCCTGACGGATCGCAGCAATACCTGGCACACCGGTATCTTCGGTCGCCAGGTGCGGACCGGCACCTGTACCACCTTCCATACCGTCGATATATATTGAATCGGGGCCGGTCTTGGCAGCCATGCGCACGTCATCGTAAACACGGGCCGCACCGAGTTTCAGCTGAATCGGAATCTGGCCGTCGGTGGCTTCACGAACTTCCTGAATCTTCAATGCCAGATCGTCCGGTCCCATCCAGTCAGGGTGGCGCGCCGGAGAGCGTTGATCGATACCGGCCGGCAGCGAGCGCATTTCCGCAACCTGGTCGGTTACCTTCTGCCCCATCAGGTGACCACCGAGACCAACTTTGCAACCCTGGCCTATGAAGAATTCGACCGCGTCGGCAAGACGCAGGTGATTCGGGTTAAAGCCGTAACGTGACTGGATGCACTGGTAAAACCATTTCGACGAGTAGCGACGCTCATCGGGAATCATGCCGCCTTCGCCGGAACAGGTCGCCGTACCTGCCATCGTGGCCCCGCGCGCCAACGCAGTCTTGGCTTCGTAGCTCAACGCGCCGAAGGACATGCCGGTGATGTAAACCGGGATATCGAGCTCCAGCGGGATCTTGGCGTTAGGACCAATGACAGTTTTGGTTAAACATTTTTCACGGTAACCCTCGATCACGAAACGCGTCAGGGTACCCGGCATGAAGGTCAGATCGTCCCAGGTCGGAATCTTCTTGAACAGCGAGAAACCACGCATGCGATAACGACCGAGCTCGGCCTTGATGTGAATATCGTTCATCACCTCGGGTGGGAAGATGAAACTGTTCCCCAGGTGGTACGGATCTATTTTTTTATCAGACATCTTAATTCTCCAAGATTGAAGCTGCGCCTAGAGCACCAGCTTCTTCTCTGTAGGTTCGAGGTTGTCGTAGTTCCACAATTGCTTGCCGGAAGTCAGCTTGACCATGTTGTCGATGCCGTTCGGCGCCGACATGCCATACAAAGACAACTTGCCTTCGAGGTAGCGCTTGTCGAGATCAGTCATTTCGGTTTCGACACAGTCGACACCGAGGCTCGCTATCTTGCCTCCGACGTAAATGGTGCCGTCGTACATCGAGTCGCCAAGGTTATCGCCGGCGTCGCCGAGGATAATCATGCGACCGCGCTGCATCATAAAACCGGTGAAAGCACCAACGCTGTCCCCGACGATGATGGTTCCACCTTTCTGGTCGATACCGACGCGCGCTCCCGCCTGGCCTTTGCAGACCAGGTCACCGCCACGAATTGCAGCACCAAACAGTGAGCCCGCATTCTTTTCGATGACGACGGTCCCAGCCATCATGTTTTCGGCACAGGACCAGCCAACCCGGCCGGAAATACGCACGTTGGCACCATCGATCAGTCCGCAACCGAAGTAACCGAGGCTGCCCTCGAAGTTCAGGTTCAGGCGATTGAGGATACCGACGCCGAGAGAATGTTTTGCACGCGGATTCTTGACTGTAATCGTCCCGTGACCGGATTTCATCAGCTCACGAATCTGCAGATTGATTTCAGAGATTTCCATTTCAGCGGCGTCGAATTCAGCCTTTTTATCGAAATCGACCTCGTAAGCCCATGGATAGGCGAAATTTTCTTCCTCGGTAGCCGAGAAGAACATTTGCTGAGTACGACCCGCGAGCTGCTCTTCATGCAGCCCCATGTCATGGGATGTAGTTACGCTGCCCATACTTTTACCTCCCCTTGATAAGGATCCCAGGTGTCGATTTCACGTGGGAAAATACTGCGAATGGCGACTTCTTCAGATGCCAGACCAACAAATTCATCGCTCTCGTAGAGCACCATGGGTTTGGCACCCATGACATCTTTAGCCATTCCCAACTGGTTACCAGTGGCAACCAGGTAGGTGAATACGCCGTCGATGACGTCGATGGTACGGCGCATAGCGCCTTCGAGTTCATCGCCACGATCGATGCGATCGGCGATGTATACCGCGATCAGTTCCGAGTCACAGTTCGACATGAACCGATGGCCGCGGCGTTCGAGGTCGCGGCGCATGGTCCAGTAGTTGGTTAGCTGCCCATTGTGCACCACCGAAACATCGTTGAATGGATAAGCCCAGTAGGGATGCGCGGAACGAATATCGACATCGGACTCGGTAGCCATACGCGTGTGGCCTATCGCATGCGTGCCGACGAAACCATTCAGTCCATACTGATCGGAAACCACGGTAGCATCGCCCAGGTCCTTGATTAATTCCAGCGCTGTTCCAACCGACAGGATTTCGACGCCATCAAGATCCTCGATAAAATCGATCAGGCGTTTCAAATCCCCGCCAAATTTAAAATGATAGCGAAAAGCGTACTCGGTGGCCTCTTCCTTGGTGATGACATCCGCGCCCATTTCCGCGAGGCGCTCATCGACCGCGGCCTTGCGCTCGATAACCAGGCGGTGAATATCGAAGCCCGTCTTCATTTCTTCCTGTTCGGCAACTTTGAAACGCAATACCTGCACGCCTTCTTCAGCCTTGCCGTAGAGTGCGAAACCGGTCGAGTCGGGACCGCGATGCTTCAGTGCCTGCAACATCTGGGTCATCTCGCTACCAATATCACTGGTAGCGCCACCTTTCCAGATAAGTCCAGCAATACCACACATAAGATTATCCTCTTTGAATTTAAAAGATCAGGTAGCCGCAGCGGACCCGAAAAACTGTCCCGGCGCGCATTTTCGCACGCGCCGGGTAAACTGAATTGAGCCTACGGCAGACAATCGAGATACATTTCAACGTCCCAGTCAGTGACCGTGGCGTTGTACTTCTCCCACTCGTCGCGCTTGTAGTGCTCGTAAACCTTGTACATTTCACCTGGCATGGAGGACTGGATCACTTCATCGTTACGCAGCTCCTCGAGCGCGTCACCCAGCGACATAGGCAGCTTCTTGACTTCTTTTCCGGCATCGATCGCCGCGTAGATATTGCGTTCTTCCGCTACACCGGGATCGAGATTATTGTCGATGCCGTCATCGAAGGCCTTCAATAATGCTGTACCCATCAGGTATGGGTTCACCATCGAATCAACCGAGCGGTACTCGAATCGACCCGGTGCCGATACGCGCAGCGCACAGGTACGATTCTGGTAACCCCAGTCGGCGAAGATCGGCGCCCAGAATCCGGTATCCCAGAGGCGGCGGTAAGAGTTAACCGTGGAAGATCCGATCGAGGTCAAAGCGCCCAGATGCTTGATAACACCACCGATGGACTGCAGTCCGATCGGACCAGGGGCACGTTCGTCAATCGAAGGATCGGGCATAAACGTGTTTTCACCACCGACGCGATAACTGAAGGCACCGTCCATACCTGGTAATGAGTCCATACCGAGCTTGTTAACCACATCTTCACCACCACGCCACAACGACATGTTGTGGTGACAGCCCGAAGCAGAGACACCCATGAATGGCTTCGCCATGAAGCATGCAATGAGATTATCTTCACGAGCGACCTGCGCACATATCTGGCGATAAGTGGTCAGACGATCCGCGTTACGCAGCACGTCGTCAAACTGGGTGTTCAATTCGAGCTGGCCAGGCGCGTCTTCATGATCCCCCTGAATAATATCGAGACCCATTTGCTGTGAGTATTCGATAACTTTCATGAAAGTCGGGCGCAGTTCTTCGAACTGATCGATGTGATAACAGTTAGGCTTGGTGACACCACCCGCCATCTTGCCGTCTTCGCCGCGCTTCAACCACATCATTTCAGGCTCGGTGCCGCAACGCATGTCGAGGCCGTGCTTGTCCTGGAATTCATTGTGGATACGACGCAGGTTACCGCGACAGTCGGAAGTCAGTGCACCACCCGGGTTTTCACGCTCTTCACGATTACGAAACAAGGTGCAGAATACACGGCCGACGCGCTTGTCCCAGGGAAGCTGGCAGAAGGTTTCCGGATCCGGAATACCGACCAGTTCCGAAGCTTCCGGGCCATAGCCAATGTAGTCCCCGTGACGGTCGATAAACAGGTTTGCAGTTGAACCATAAACCAGTTGAAATCCTTTTTCCGCGAGGCGCTCCCAGTGCGCGGATGGAATACCCTTACCGACGATACGCCCGGTAACTGAAACAAACTGGTAATAGATGTAATCGACACCAGTTTCCTTGATTTTTTCAGCGACCTGCTTCACCAGATCCGCGCGACCTGGCGCTTCTACATGTGCTTGTAAATCGGTCATATCACCCTCCTGAGGCTAAAGACTTATTATTTATGCTCTTTGGTTCTGTGTAAAAAATCAGCCGGATTTTATGCTTTTTTTCACCGGAAAATCTTTCATTTTGCCACCCGGCGTGCTCTCCGGACAAACCATACAGGCAGCAATGGTATACCTATCGGCTCATACAAAACAAGACCTAAAAGAGCTTTTTTTGTACAATTCCAATCGGAAGCAATATGGAAAATGGACCAATTTGAATCAGAGAGTATATTTTTTGATAAATTCCAAACTGCAATTACCATTTCGGAATACACACCCATCAAGCTAAATTCATATATAATACATACTATTCAACAACTTATCGTATAATCATTTATGCTCTTTGGATCTCGAACAGCCGCCTGACAATATTAATAACTATGCATTATTTCAATGCCAATTTTACCGCCAGGATTCTCTTTCGGATCATCCCAGACGATTAAAAGGCTTGATTCGAGGCCTTTATTGTCGCATTATTGTACCAATTTAGAGTACCATAATAATATCAAACTCAGAGGAGTTCGAGAGCTTGAAATCGACGGATGTCACTGCACGGGTAGCAACAGAGTCAGAGTCAGGATCAATTCCCAGGTCCGGCCCCAATCGTATCGGGGTAACCACCAGCAAGGTCGCAGCCCAATTACGGCGCCGTATCCTGGAAGGCGATTATTCCTATGAAGAAAGGCTGCCCGCAGAACGCAACCTGGCAGAGGAATTCGCTGTTTCGCGCGGCACCATCCGCTCGGTATTACAAATCCTCGAACAACAGCACCTGGTAACTCGACAGATAGGTAGCGGCACCTACGTGTCGCACAGGCAAGTAACCAACCAGCAGGAAATATCCAGTAATACCAGCCCGCTGGAAATGGTCGAAGTACGCATAGCAATCGAACCACAAATGGTGAGGCTGGCGATCGCCAACGCGAGTTCGCGGGATCTTGAAGAAATGCGCAGTGCATTGCGACAATGCGAAGCCTGCGATGGTGACTCGGAGAAATTTGCCCGTGCCGATACCGCCTTCCATATGGCGCTCGCGCATTGCTCGAAAAATAAACTGATGTACTGGCTGTATGAACGCATCAGCGAAGTTCGCCGACATTCGCAGTGGCGCAGCATGAAGTCAAAATTGCTAACCCCGAAGCGTATGGACTACTACAACAGTCAACATCATGCCCTGTATGATGCGATTGCGTCGCGCGATACTACGCGGGCGGTCAATCTGATCAAGGATCATTTATACGGGGTCCAGGACGACCTGCTGGAAACCGACTAGGAATCATTTTATGAACGCACCCTTGTTCGTCTCTCCGGTCCGGGTACTGGAACCCGGATTGAATACCCTGCCCCCCGATACCGAGCGTTATGTTGTGCGGGCGGGCGGGATTACCGCGCTTGAGTTATTCGGCGGCGACCGTATCGAACTGGTCAACGCAGAAGGCATGCAGATCGGCGAGATCACGGTCTTCGATGCACAGGGCCGCAGCGATATGCAGATGATCGGCGCGCGCGCGGATGGCGAAGCGGAAGGATTCAAGTACATCCTGGACGGTAAGGACGCAAGCGCGGTCAAGCTCGAGCGCACCCTGCGCTTTCGTAACATTTCGCTCGATAGCGCACGCAGCACCCGGGTATTCAGCAAGGAATCACCCGCCGGTGACTCGGTGAGCTTTACCGCGACCGAAGATGTTACCTGCGTGATCGCCGCTCCCGGAGAGCCGATGCTGGTTGAGCAGCAGGATACCATCACCGACCTGACGGTTTTCGTGCATCGCCAACCGCGCGCAGCCGGGGAACAGATAGTGTGCCTGCCGGATCCGCTCGCCGACCCCCTGCAAGACCAGCGCATCGAGGCGCGCACCGCGTTTGTCTACGAGGTCAAAGCCGGACAATACATCCAGCTAATCGATGTCGAAGGCCGCGAATGCTCGGACTTCCAGTGTTTCGACACCGCTGCGCTCGACAAGGGGTTGGAGCGTTGCCTCGATGCGACCAGCACGCGCCACGTGGTCGGCGCCTCTTACCCGGCGCCGGGACTGCTGGCCAAGTTTTATACCCAGGATTTCGAACCGATGATAGAGCTGGTACGCGATACCTGCGGACGTCACGACAGTTTCGGTACCGCCTGTACCGCCAAGTACTACGATGACCTCGGCTATCCCGGGCACGTGAATTGTTCAGAAAATTTCAACCGCGGTCTGGCGCCCTTCGGCATCCAGCAGCGCCCCGGCTGGATGGCGATCAACCTGTTCTTCAATACCAGTTTCGACGATACCAACCAGATGTATTTCGACGAGCCCTGGTCGCGGCCCGGTGACTACGTACTGATGCGCGCGCTCAAGGACATGATATGCGTATCGTCCGCCTGCCCCTGCGATGTCGACCCGGCTAACGGCTGGAATCCAACCGACATCCACATGCGCATTTACTCAGGAAAACAAACATTTACCAAAGCGATGGCCTACAGAATGACTACAGACGCTGAAAAACAATTAACCAAAGAGACCGGTTTTCACTCCAAAACACTACAGCACACCCGCAATTTTACCGAGTACGCCGGCTACTGGCTCGCCAACAGCTACACCAAACACGGCGCGATCGGCGAGTACTGGGCCTGCCGCGAAGCCGCGGTGGTGATCGATCTTTCGCCACTGCGCAAGTATGAAGTGCTGGGACCGGACGCTGAACTGTTGATGCAGACCTGCGTTACACGCAATATCCGTCGGCTCGCGGTTGGCCAGGTGGTTTATACCGCGATGTGCTACGAAAACGGCGGCATGATCGACGACGGCACCGTGTTCCGCCTCGGCCAGGACAACTTCCGCTGGATCGGCGGTAACGATGAGAGTGGTATCTGGTTGCGCGAGCAGGCGCAAAAGCTCGGACTCGAGGTCTGGGTACGCAGCTCCACTGACCAACTGCATAACCTGCAGGTCCAGGGGCCTCACAGCCGAGACATACTGAAAGATATTATCTGGACGCGCCCTGACCAGGCCACCGTCGAGGAGCTCGAATGGTTCCGCTTTTCGATAGCACGCATCGGTGATGAAATGGGTACCCCGGTTATCGTTTCACGCACGGGTTACACCGGTGAACTGGGCTATGAAGTGTTTTGTCATCCGAAGGATGCAGCGGCAGTCTGGGATGCAATCTGGGAGGCCGGCCAGCCTTTCGATCTGACGCCATTGGGACTCGAAGCGCTCGACATGCTGCGTATCGAGGCGGGGCTGATCTTCGCCGGCTATGAATTTAGCGACCAGACTGATCCGTTCGAAGCCGGAATACCGTTTACCGTGCCGCTGAAAACCAAGGAAGACGATTTCATCGGTAAAGCAGCCCTGATCAAGCGCCAGCAAAACCCGCAACAGGTGTTAGTCGGCCTCGAACTCAACGGTGACGAAATCGCCGCCAATGGTGACTGCGTCAATATCGGGCGCAACCAGGTGGGTGTAATAACCAGCGCGGTGCGTTCACCGATTCTGCGCAAGAATTTTGCACTGTGCCGGATCCAGGTAGAGCACAGTGACCTCGGCACCGAGGTCGAAGTCGGCAAGCTCGATGGCAAACAGAAACGCCTGCCGGCAAAGGTGGTTCCATTTCCATTTTACGATCCGACCAAGTCAAGAGTGCGGGACGTCCCAGCACCTGAATAACTGTATTTAGACAGGAGTAGCTGCTCGGTGCGGCGCTAGCGCACGACGAGGCAATTTATCTCAGTGAGATCCAGCAGTTTGCGCGAAACACTACCCATCGAAACCACTTTGATTTTGTTCAGACCGCGGGTACCGACCACAATCAGGTCGATGTTACGCCGCCTGCCAAATCCAGCAACGCTGTTGGCTGGATCACCGCTGCCGATAGCGGTCTGAATATTTTTCGCCCCCCCTTTCTTTGCGGTTTTCTTTGCCGCGCTTAGAATCTTGTCCGCTGCCTGACGCATCAAGTCATCGCGCGCATTGTAGAATGCCTCAAACTCGGGCGCCTGTTTGAGTTCTTCGGGTAGCTGCATATCGCGAATCACGTTCAAAATTAGCAGTTCGGCTTCGTGTAGCACCGCCAGCTTTGCGGCATAACTGACTGCGCGACTCGAGGCCGCGGATGCATCGGTAGCAACCAGTATTTTGTTGATCATGCGTAGCAGGCACCACTTCAGCCTTCAGATTCGCGTATTAAGCCTATAAGTGACCTTTTCTGCAAGCGAATCAGTTGCGATCCATATCCGGTACCGGTAATTCCGGGCTTGCGAACAGGTATAATGTCCAGAATCAATCTGCCCCTCCCCCGAATCGATGGACATCCATACATGGTGACGTGATCTGGGAGCTTTTCTCTACCAAAACGCTCAGGTCAGCACTTTACTAAGGGGCCATCCCCTTACTCCTTACCGCCCCTGGAAAATTTAAACAGCATTGGACTACCATTTTTGACCCCATCGAAAACAAGCATGAATTCATATGAACCACCATCATTTTCACCGACAACCAGTATACCTTCCGCCTTACCTCCTTCAGGCGGATCGATTTCTCCCAGTTTTATTACCTTGCCGATTTCGGCCTGTTCACGTTTTTTCCCCGGAATCATGTCGCGACCATCCCAGTGATGCACCGAGTAGGTTCCAGGCCCATCTCCGACGGGACCGGAAATAATCAAAAAGCCATCGTCGACTTTCGCCATATCACGAATCCCTCCACCACTAAAATTTACCCATAGCAGACTGGCTGTGTTTTCAGGATCATCAAACTTCAATTTCAAAACGGGGACATAGTTATCGCGAAAAACCGGGCCCCGAAATCCAGCATAAATCCAGTTATCGACAACAGCGATACCCTCGATATCTATTCCATTTTCCTTACTCGGAATCTGGCTAAAGGTTTTTAGAACTTTATGCTTCTGAATAATACTCCTAAGGGTAATCCGTTTTTTTTCAGTGAGTTGCATCTGCGCATCCACCTTAAGCCGGTATAACCAGTCACGATTCACCTCATCGTCAATTCTTTTGTTGTGAAAGGTCTTGCGATTATTTTTATACGATTTGTCGGGTTTCACTGTGTTTCTTCTAGACGAATGAGAACCAATGACATATAGGTAATTTCCCTCAACTGCGATGCCTTCGATATCCATTTCCTTGCCATTTCCCTTATCGCCGGTAAAAAGAACGATATCGTTGGTCACAACATACTGATCATCAGCCTGCTGCGATAAGACCTGAATAATATTGATATCCCCATCCGGCCCTGTGCCTTCATCCGCGCCAACAACCAGATATTCGCCCACTCGCCCAATTGCGCTCAAATCTTCCACGGCTTTTATACAACCATTATATTCGCTGGATTTTACACAGCCGGCCTCCTGCTGATCTTTGAATTGAACTGAACCCATGAGTTGCAGATCTGCTGCCATAGCGTTGCCGTAAACCACGGATGCAATCACGAATATTACGCAAGCTGCCTTCATCTCTTCTTTTCTCTGGTAACTATTAAAACTCAAGTGAGGTCATTCCCCGCACATGATATTTTCCAATTCTGATGATGATACCTGACGTGAAGATCTATGAGGCTCATATCAAACGAAGAAAGCCTCGGTTTGCTCAAAAATACTGCCTTTCAATTCATGTTGTTCCACGCTGATAACATCGATCAGCTTTTCAGTCTGGCGGATTAACTGTTGCAGTCGATCCTCTTCGTTGACCAGCAACCACATGCGACTGCGATCAGGAGCACCCCCAACAATCGGCCTGACCATCACCCCCTCGAGATTGTAGGCCCGCCGTGCGAACAGGCCGCAAACATGTGCCAGCACACCGGGATGGTTGTTGACTGTCAGTTTCAACAATGAAATCGTGGTTGGGTTCATGCGCTTTCTCCATGAATCATATCGCGATTAGCCCCACCGGGTGCAACCATCGGGAATACCATTTCAGTTTCACTGATTGGCAGATTAATAACACAGGGGCCATGCTCATTAAGCGCCGACTCCAGTTCTGCCAACGGACTGTCCGAGACTCCCAGGTCGATGCCTTTAAATCCCATAGCCCTGGCCGCCAGGGCATAATCCACGTTCTGCTGGAATTGCACCGCGGAGAAGTTTTTATCGTAAAACAGGGATTGCTGCTGGCGCACCAGGCCGAGGTGCTGGTTGTTGAGAATGATGACCTTGATATCGAGTCCATGTTCCGCGGCGGTCGCCAGTTCCTGAATGTTCATCATCAAGCTACCATCACCGGTAAAACAAATGACCTTGCGCTCAGGTTGGGCCAGTGCCATGCCGATAGCCGCGGGCAGGCCAAATCCCATGGTGCCCAGACCACCTGAGCTGACCCATTGCCCCGCGCGATTGATTGGATAAGCCTGGGCTACCCACATCTGGTGCTGTCCGACATCGGTGGTGATGCTGACTGAATCATCGAGCAGTGCAGCGACCGCTTTAATGGCTCCATAGGGACGAAACAAGTCGTCTTCACCCTCAAGAAGCAACGGGTGACCTGCCTTCAGTTGCTCGACGCGTTTGCGCCAGATCGGCCGTGAGCGCGGCTCCAGCATTGTATTGGCCATTTCCAGCACTTCGCCCACATCGGCTCGAATCGACAGCACCGAGCGCATAATTTTGTCGATTTCGCTATGGTCGATATCGACATGGATAATTTCTGCCTGCGGGCAAAACCCGGCAACCTTGCCGGTAGCACGATCATCGAAGCGCACGCCCATACCGATGACCAGGTCGCATTCCTCCAGCACCAGGTTGGTATATGGCGCGCCGTGCATACCGAGCATGCCGAGTGACAAAGGATGATCGTTACGCAATATGCCCAGTCCCATAAAGGTTTGCACCGCCGGCAAGTCCAGTTGCTCGGCGAATTCGACCAGCGCCGCGGCAGCACCGGCATAAATAACGCCGCCACCGATCATCAGAATGGGTCTGCGCGCGCTCCTGATTCTGCTCAACATCGATTCCACCTGCTGCGGATCAAATACCGGGTTGGCTTCCCGTCTGCCCGGCTCGGGCAGGCTCTCCACTTCAATCAATTCATTCTGCACATCTTTCGGAATATCGATCGATACCGGTCCGGGCCGACCGGACAACGCAATTTGAAATGCCCGTGGAATTACCTCGAGTAATTCTTCGGCTGAGCGCACCATCCAGTTGTGCTTGGTAATCGGCAGCATCAGGCCAAAGGTATCGATTTCCTGGAAAGCATCGGTGCCAATCATCGCCTGTGGTACCTGGCCGGTAATCGCGATCAGCGGTACCGAATCCATTTTGGCATCGGCCACCGCGGTGATCAGGTTGCTGGCGCCGGGGCCGGAACTGGCAAAGCAAATCTGCGCCTTGCCACTGACCCGTGCCATGCCCTGGGCGATGAAGCCCGCGCCTTGCTCATGCCGTGCCAACACGTGCTTGATGCTCGAAGCGGTAAGCGCTTCATACATCGGTAAATTAGCACCGCCAGGCACACCGCTAATATGCGTGACGCCCTGGCGTTCTAGCAACTTGATGAGAAGTTGGGACCCCGACATTCGGGGCCGGGGCTGGTTTTTCTGGTCGATAGCTGAATCAGTCATGTTTATCCGTTACAAATATTAAGAGCAAAAAAAAACCCTTCGACTCGCGCCGAAGGGTTTTTAGAAATAAGTGTCTAACAAACCGCTACGGCATGAATTCTCCCACCACGACCACAGACAGCACCACGCCCACTGTTGCGCCGGGCAGCAGTGTTAGTGATTGCAGAACTGTGTAATTCGTGTTGATCATTACCGTAAACAATTAACAGGTTTATTCGTACCCGACAAAACTACACCGTAATTGTAGTCAGGGTCAAGCTGTAATATACCTGTTGCCAGGCACAAGTCATCACTAGAGCTGGGTTTCCAGCGGTAGTTCGGTGGTGTACTTGATCTGCGTCACCGCGACGTTCGAATTCACATCCCTGACCATGGGCACCTGCACTAATTTGCGGCGCAAGAAACGATCATAATGCTTGATATCCCTGGTAATGATTTTGAGGAAGTAATCCGCTGAACCGGTCACGGTGTAACACTCCACCACTTCCGGGAACTGGCGCACCCGTTCCTCAAATTTGTGCAGCGAAGTTTCATCGTTCTTCGACAGACTGATACGGGAAAAAATAACCAGCCCCATGCCCAGTTTTTCGGCGTTGAGCAGCGCGACTTTCTTTTCAATTACCCCCGCCTTTTCAAGCCGGCTTATGCGTCGCCAACAAGGCGAGGCCGACAGGTTAACCTGTTCGGCAATTTCGGCCGCGGTCAAGGATGCATCTTGCTGTAACATCGCGAGAATTTTGATATCGGTTGCTGATAATTCCATAATAATGCAATTTTATTCCAAATAATTAATCATTAGTAGAATGAAAATTCTAATATAGATCAATAAACGTGGAATTAGCAACACTATTTCCCTACGACAGCATTAAAATTACACAGTCTGGCGCTGGCCTGGTGCACTCATGAAAATCTCTCTCGACGATAAATACTCGCTGGCTACGGGCCGGGCCTTTATGACCGGTATCGAAGCCCTGGTCAGGTTGCCGATTCTGCAACACCAGCGCGATGTCAAACGCGGACTCAATACCGCCTGCTTCATCTCGGGATACCGCGGTTCGCCAATCGGTGGACTCGACCAGGCGCTGTGGCAGGCGAAGAAATTTACCGAGGCGCACAATATCCACTTCCTGCCCGGCGTTAACGAAGACCTTGCGATGACATCGGTGTGGGGCAGTCAGCAGGTCGGACTGTTTCCCGGAGCGAAGTACGACGGCGTATTTGGTCTTTGGTATGGCAAGGGTCCCGGGCTCGACCGCAGCATGGATGTACTCAAACACGCCAACGCCTTCGGCACCTCACGTTACGGCGGCGTGCTTGCCGTGGTCGGCGATGATCACGCCTGCAAATCGTCCACCCTGCCCCACCAGAGCGACCATATGTTCATCGGCGCCACCAGTCCGGTGCTGAACCCCGCAGGGGTACAGGAAGTTCTCGACCTCGGTATCTTCGGTTGGGAGTTGTCACGCTACAGCGGCTGCTGGGTCGGATTAAAGGCGATTACCGAAAACATGGATGCGGCGATCTCGGCTGACATCGACAGTGGTCGAGTCGAAGTCGCCATTCCTGAAGACTACGAATTGCCCGAAGACGGGGTCCATACCCGCTGGCCCGACTCGCCGATGGCGCAGGAAGAACGCCTGCAACGCCACAAGATTTATGCCGCCAGGGCGTTTGCACGCGCCAATAATCTGAACCGCATCGAACTCGATAGCGACAATGCGCGGCTCGGCATCGTTACCACAGGTAAATCCTATCTCGATACCTTGCAAGCGCTCAGTGATCTCGGCATCGATGAGCGACTGGCCGCGCAAATCGGTATACGACTGTACAAGGTTGGTATGAGCTGGCCGCTGGAACCGGTTATGACCCACCAGTTTGCGCAGGGACTCGAAGAGATTCTGGTAGTCGAGGAAAAGCGCAGCGTGATCGAAGATCAGCTTACCGGTCAACTATATAACTGGCCGGTCGACCGCCGACCACGCGTCGTCGGCGAATATGATGAAGATCGCAACCTGCTGGTCACCAATCTCGGTGAACTGACCCCGGGAATGATCGCTCGCGTCATCGCGGCACGAATCTCCAGGTTTTTCGACAGCGAATCTATCCGGCAACGCCTGGCATTCCTCGAGGCCAAGGAAGCCGCGCTGGCAGTACCGAGAAATCGAGCCGAACGTAAACCCTGGTTCTGCTCAGGCTGCCCGCACAATACCTCGACCGTGGTGCCGGAGGGCAGCAAGGCCTTTGGCGGCATCGGTTGCCATTACATGGCAACCTGGATGGATCGAGGCACCGAAACCTTCACCCAGATGGGCGGAGAAGGCGCCACCTGGCTAGGTCAGGCGCCGTTCACCGAAACCAGGCACGTGTTCCAGAATCTCGGCGACGGCACCTATTTTCATTCAGGGCTGCTCGCGATCCGTGCCGCGGTTGCCGCCGGCGTCAATATCACCTACAAGATCCTGTTCAACGATGCGGTCGCGATGACTGGAGGGCAGCCTGTCGATGGCTCACTCTCGGTGGCACAAATCGTCGAGCAATTGCGTGCCGAAGGTGTGCAACGGATCGCCGTGGTTTCCGATCAGCCGGAAAGTTATCGCAATACGGCCTGGTCTGAGTTTAACGGTGTTTCGATCACGCATCGAAGTCAACTGGAGTCCATTCAGTGCGAATTGCGCGATACCGAAGGCTGCACCGCATTGATTTACGCGCAAACCTGCGCCGCGGAAAAACGCCGTCGCCGCAAGCGAGGTATCCTGGAAGACCCCGCCAAACGAGTATTCATCAACGATGCGGTATGCGAAGGCTGCGGTGATTGTGGTGTGCAATCCAACTGCCTGTCGATTATCCCGAAACAAACCGACCTGGGTCGCAAACGCGCGATCGACCAGAGTGCCTGTAACAAGGATTATTCATGTGTACGCGGGTTTTGCCCGAGCTTCGTCACCGTGCACGGCGGCCAGCTACGCAAGCCACAGGCAATTTCCAGTGCCAGCGTTTGGCCCGAACCCGGCGAGCCGCAACGAATTTCCATCGATGGACCATTCAACATCCTGATAACCGGCATTGGCGGCACCGGCATCTTAACCGTGGGTTCAATCCTCGGCATGGCCGCACATATCGAGCACAAAGGCACCTCGGTGCTCAACCAGACCGGCCTGGCACAAAAGTTCGGCGCGGTGACCGGGCATGTTCGCATTGCCGAAAACCAGCAACAGCTTCACTCGGTCAGAATTCCTGCCGGCGAGGCACACCTGCTGCTGGGCGCCGACCTCGTGGTCTCGGCAGCCGACGATGCACTGGCCAAGTTAAACCGGGACCACTCACACGCGGTGATCAACAGTCATCTTTCGCCCACCGCCGATTTCACTCACGATGCGGATGCCGTCTTCCCGATCAGCGACATGGAACAGGCTATTGCAGGAGAGCTTGAATGCAACCATAGCCACTTTGTGCGCGCGACCACGCTGGCAACCCGGCTGCTTGGAGACGCGATCTATGCCAATTTCTTTTTGCTTGGTGTCGCCTATCAACAAGGTCTGATACCGCTCAGCGCAGACGCTATCAATGAAGCCGTTGAGTTGAATGGCGTGGCGATCGAGCAAAACCAGCAGGCATTTCTGTGGGGACGACGCTACGCTGTAAACGCCGCCGGGGTGCTTAAAGAAGCAGGCCTCACGAACGAACATAAGCCTTCTCAACCAGCCACCCTCGACGAGGTCATCGCTTATCGCAGCGCATATCTGACCGAGTACCAGGATCAGGCATACGCCGGGCGCTACCTGCACCTGATCGAGCGGGTGCGTACGTTCGAACAGGAATTGCGGCAGTCAACCGATACCGACCTGCCTTTGACCGAGGCGGTGGCACGCAGCTACTTCAGCTTGCTGGCTTACAAGGATGAATATGAAGTCGCGCGGCTCTATGCAAACGGTGACTTCGAGCAAACCCTGGCAGCCCAGTTTGAAGGTGACTACCGTTTACGTTTTCATCTGGCGCCACCGCTACTTGCAAAATGTGATCCACATACAGGCAAACCGATCAAACGCGAATTTGGTAGCTGGGTACTGCCGTTTTTTCGGGTACTGGCCAGATTCAAAAACTTGCGCGGAAGTGCGCTGGATATATTTGGCTACACCATGGAACGTAAAACGGAACGCTCCCTGATCACGGCCTACGAGAGCGATATCGATCAGTTGCTTGAAGAAGCCACACAGAAAAACCTGGATACGGCAATCGAGATCGCGAGTCTTCCACAACTGGTAAGAGGATTTGGGCATGTGAAACAAGCCAGCATTGACTCAACGGCAGCACGTCGCGAACAGTTATTGCAAAAATTTGCCGGAACAGATCCCGCGGTAGAAATTTTTAAGACTTGACCCGTACCTGCAAGAAGCCCTAAGTTAGGGTTTCGTTCAAACCAAGCCCCAGCCCGGCCACGAGGATGTCAGCAAAGTATCGTATACCAATCACTGCGATCACCGTGTTTGGTACCAGCAGTCTGCTCGCGATCACCGTGGCCACCGTACTCTATCTTGGTTTTAGCCAGGCCGCAGAAAGTACGCTCAAACAGCTGGCAGGAAAGGCTAGTACGCTAATAGATTCGATGGAACTGAGCATTGACGCACACCTGGCGCCAATTCGCGACCAGGCACGCTGGGTTGCAGACGATGTCAAGGACTTATCCAATCCCGCTTCGCTGGATGAGTATATTTTCGGTAGCCTGGCGGCGACGCCGCAAGTTGCCGGCGTCGCGATTATCACGCCTGATGGCAATAGCCGACGCTGGCACCGCGACAACCGGGTTGTAATCGACGAAGACTGGTCGCACAGCCCCTGGATCCAGGAATATCTGAAGCAGGTAAAAAGTGCGCAATCTCCCACCTGGCGCGAACCGATCTTCTCCGATACCGTCAATTCTTCGACCTTGCTACACGATATCCCCTTGCATGATGTGAATGGTGAGTTTATCGGTGTCTTTGCGCAGATTGTCACGCTGCAGGAACTCTCCACTTATCTGTCAAGAAAGTACGCAGAGACCGGGATAACGCCATTTGTACTCTACAACCGGGAATTCGTGCTCGCGCACCCAGCCATTAACGTTGGTAGCGAGCAGCAGCCCCTGTCTAAGCTTGGCGAAATAAGCGACCTGGTGTTGCAGCGCATCTGGTCACCCGATGAGACAGACCCGTTTATCGCCAGCGAACTCGTCAACACCAGTGCCAGTGGTATCTTCTGGGGAGATAATTTCTATCTTTACCTGCATCGGGACATCGATCACTATGGTCCAGCTCCGTGGACCGTCGGCGCCTATGTGAATACGTCCCTGAGATCGACTGACTGGAGAGATCGCATTGTCCGGGCCATGCTCGCAGGCATCGCGGTACTGGTGTTCGCGGTGCTGGCTTCGATCATTGTCGGTCGCAAGGTCAGTACACCGATAAAAGAATTGGTTAAAGCTGCCAACACGGTAGACGCGGGCAAGCTCGACGAAGTCGAGCATTTGAATGATAGCCAAATCCGCGAAATAGACGATGCCGGCAGGGCCTTCAACAACATGGTGAAAGGTTTGCGTGAACGCGAGGTGATTCGCGATACGCTGGGTCGATTCGTGCCGGAAAAAGTCGCCAGTTCACTACTCGCGGGTGGTGGCTCGATCCCGGTGCAGCAAACCGAGGCCACCATATTGTTTTGCGATATCGAAGGATTTACCAATCTCACTGAAACCCTGGGACCGGTTAAAATCGTCGACGTGCTGAATTCTTTTTTTTCCGCAATGGTGGACATCCTCGAACAACACGGCGGCGTGGTCACCCAGTTTCAGGGCGATGCGATCCTGGCCACTTTCAATGTTCCAGTCACTGATGCCAGGCATGCTCGCAATGCGATTCAGGCTGCGCTGGAGATGTTGAACTGTGTCGCCAATAACGACTTCGAAGGCGAAACCCTGAACATCCGTATCGGCATCAATACCGGCAATGTGGTTGCCGGCGCGATCGGCGCGAAAGGACGTTTGAACTATACGGTTCATGGCGATGCGGTTAACCTCGCCGCACGCCTCGAGGCCCTGAACAAGGAATACGGCAGCCGTTTGTTGATTGCCGAGTCGACCGCTTCCCAGGCGCCCGACTTCGACCTGACCCGCATCGGCGAAGTCACGGTGCGGGGGCAGAGCAAAGCGACTAACCTGTTCACTCTGGCGTCAAACGACACTAAATCACAAGCTTGACCACAGCCATGACCGCCAAATCACCTCAAATGAAATCCATGTTCGGCGGTAAACCGAAGGGTGGGTTTTTCGACCTCCCGCTGCTAACCCCCGGCGATATAGCAGATGCCGATATCATCCTCATGGGCGTTCCCGCCGCAACCCCTTATACCAGCGTTGGCAGTTACTGCGCCGATGAGCCGACCGTAATCGGGCCGGCACCCGGAGGATTTTCCTACTGGCAGCTACTCGATATCCTAGAAGCCGCGTCCAAGCGGGCGCGGATATGTGGATTCAACCTGGTCGAACTCATGCCCGGTGGGGATATCGGCGGTCGTGGCGCCCTGGTCGCAGCCCGCATCGTCGCCATAATGCTCGGTCTGATAGCCAGGCAAGAAACCGGTAACAGCTGAGCTAAGCGATCTCCTGTTGGTGGGACTTGACAAAATCGGCCATGCTGTTGAATTCCCACTCGATGCTGTAATCCCCCTGCGGAGGCGCTGTTGCGCCAGGCCCCTCGGCATCATGGCGCCGGTTTATCCATACCTTGGTCATGCCCATACTGGTTGCCGGCACCATGTCATGGGTCAGGGACTGGGCAACGTGCAGGATTTCCCGAGGCAGGATGCCGAAATCGCGTCGGGCACGCTCGAACATGTAATCAAAGTTGCGCAGGTCTGGTTTGTAGCTACTGATATCCTGCGCGGTATAAATCGCATCCCATTCGATTTCGAGCCTGGCGTTACTGCCCATGTAACTGATGCGGTCGCAATTGGTCACCGTCGCCATCAGATAATGCCGGCGCAGGTATTGCAGGCTGGCGACCGAATCCTCGAACTCGGGCCAATGCTTGACCGAGCGCCCGAATGTCATCGCTTCCTCATCGCTAAGCTTGATTTGCCACTTTTTGGCAATTGATCGACTAACGTCTGCCAGCAGTGAACTATAGACCCGGGTGGGGGTATCGGTTTCCTGCTGCAGTTCAAATTCACCAAACAACTCGAGTACCTCATCGCGGCCCAGTTTCAGCGGCAGCTTGTCGAGCAATGGTCCGAGCGCGTTATAAATTCCACTCTCCCAGTCGATCAGGGTACCGTAGGTATCAAACGTCAGCATTTTAAAATCAGAAAGTTTCATTTTTTCGCCCGTTGTAGCTGCGTAAATCGAGAGTCAGATTGGAATGCGCCAGCGACAGATACTATCATAGGAATTTTCTCGGGGAAGAGATTCCATTGGATAGGTAACACGATGCCCGAAATTCAAACTTTTCCGCAGCGAAGCGGTCTACCGTCGAACATCGAATCGTCAGATTGAATCTATGCCTGGTCCGTTTCACAAACTCGTTAACAAACTGATCAAGGTGGAGCCCCAGGAAATTTCCGCCGCGCTAATGTCGTTCCTGTTTGTTTTCACGCTGATGGCAGCGTACTACGTGTTGAGACCGGTGCGCGACGCCATGTCCAGTGACTGGACCGATGCCGAGTTGAGCTGGCTGTGGACACTTAATTTTTTCATCAGCGCCGCTGCCGTGTTGCTGTACGGATTCGTGGTCTCCAGGGTCAAGCTGCGCAAACTGGTGCCGGGAATCTATATCTTTTTCGCCACTTCATTTCTATTGTTTTATCTCGCTACACTCTGGTTTGAAGATACCGTCCTTATCGACAAGTCATTTTATGTCTGGGTCAGTTTCTTTGCATTATTTCATGTCTCGGTGTTCTGGAGTTTCATGTCCGATATCTACTCCAGCGGACAATCCAGGCGTCTATTTGGACTGTTCGGTGCAGGTGCAAGCATCGGTGCGGTACTGGGACCTTCAATACCCGTTTTACTGGGTGACAGGCTCGGTGTTTACAACCTGCTACTCATCGCGGCGTTGATGCTGTTGTTGATTGTGCCACTCATTTTCTATCTCGATAAATTCAGATCACGGAACTCAAACGAGCTCGACAACCACATCGACCCCGTTACCCTGCAAACTATCGGTGGTGAGTTTTTCAGTGGCTTTATCGATTTCCTCAGCCACCGTTTCCTGTTAGGCATCGGCCTGTTCATTGTGCTCTACACAATGATGAGCAGCTTTGTTTACTTCGAGTTGAAAAATATCATGGTCGAGTATGACCGGGCCACGCGTTCGCAGTACTGGGGCATGATGGATTTGATCGTCAATACGCTGGCCATCTTCACCGCCCTGTTTGCCACCAGCCGCCTGGCAACAAAATTCGGTCTCGCGGTGACCCTGGCACTGGTTCCGGTAATCCTGGTTTTCGGCTGGATCGCGGTTGCTATCGCGCCGGGACTCGCGCTACTGATTGGCCTGCAAATCACCCGTCGCGCTGGTAACTACGCAATTACAAGACCTGGACGGGAAATGCTTTTTACCGGGGTGGAACGCGAAACAAGGTTCAAAACCAAACCGGTTATTGATATCGTCGTCTATCGAGGCGGTGACGTGCTGGCTGGCTGGACT
>Ga0070723_10000112_pt1 | contig 22430 bp, 16 predicted proteins | sample tdAd002_FD_67277 | JGI IMG/M metagenome (GOLD analysis project Ga0070723, IMG submission 67277) | Marine sediment microbial communities from the Atlantic coast under amendment with organic carbon and nitrate - tdAd00.2 | ecosystem: Environmental > Aquatic > Marine > Coastal > Sediment | place...
TGATCGGTCTGGTGGGTTTGATCGATCCGCTACGTCCCGAAGCGAAGTCTGCGGTGGCAAATTGCCGCGCGGCGGGTATCAAGGTGGCGATGGTGACCGGCGATCATCCGGTAACGGCATTCACCATCGGGCGTGAACTGGATCTGCTCGACGACGAGTCGCAGGTCGTTACCGGGCCGCAGTTAAAAACCGCCGCCACTGAAGCCAAGATGGATCAGATGACGCGCAACGCCACGGTGTTCGCCCGCGTCGAACCGAAACAGAAACTCGATATCGTGCAATCGCTGCAGCGCAACGGGCATTACGTCGCGGTCAGCGGCGACGGCGCCAACGACGCGCCGGCGCTGCGCGCGGCGCAGGTCGGGGTCGCAATGGGCAAAAGTGGGACCGATGTGGCCCGTGAAACCGCTGATATCATCGTCACCGATGACAATTTCGAATCGATTGTCGACGGCGTGGAAGAAGGGCGCATCGCCTATGCCAACGTACGCAAGGTCATTTTCCTGCTGATATCCACCGGCGCGGCCGAGCTGGTATTGTTTGTGCTGTCGATGATAACGGCATTGCCGCTACCGTTACTGGCCGTGCAATTGCTGTGGTTGAACCTGGTAACCAATGGCATCCAGGATATCGCACTCGCCTTCGAACCGGGCGAGGGCGGCGAACTGAGACAGCCGCCACGGCCACCCAAGGAGGCGATTTTCAACCGCATCATGCTCGAACGGGTGATCATTTCGGCCATCGTTATCGGCGTGGTCGCGTTTGGCCTGTTCAAATACCTGCTGGATCAGGGTTTTAGCCTCGAGCAGGCGCGCAACAGCACGCTGTTGCTGATGGTGTTGTTCGAGAACGTGCATGTGTTCAACAGTCGCTCGGAAACCCTGTCGGTATTTCGCCATAACCCATTGCGCAACAAGCTGTTGCTCGGCGGCACCATTGTCGCCCAGCTGGTGCACATCGGTGCGATGTATACTCCCTGGCTTGGAGATGTGCTCGGCGCGAGCCCGGTGAGCTTTGCGCAGTGGGTGTCACTGTTGGGCCTGGCACTGTCGGTGTTGGTGGTGATGGAGCTGCATAAGTGGTTCAGGGTCAGGTTTACGATCAAACCTGCCGCCTGTTTAACGGCAGCCGGCTAGCCATTCAGTAGTTGATTCGGATCAACATTCCCGTTTGCCGAAAGTGCTGCAATGGTAACAGGTACAGATGAAGGAGAATTCGATGTTTAAATCTATCGTAATTGCTTTTGATGGCTCGGCCGATGCCGGCAAAGCGCTGGAGATTGGCGCCACATTAGCCGCCCGGGAGCAGGTACCGCTCGGTATAATCTATGTTGTCGATGCCAGTCATATGGAAATATCGCCCGAAATTCGCCGCATGGGCGAGATCGAACATACTATCGAGCCTATGCCCAGGATGATGGTTAACCTGGAGACAGCACCGGTCAACCTGGTGAGTACGATGGCCCAGGCTTCGGTCGATGCGGAAAAAGCCATGGTACAGTATGCTGAATTTTTGCTCGGGCAGGCGCGGCAGAACGCCGTCGAGCATGGCGCGCCGGAGGTCGAGTCCAGGGCCGTAGCAGGCAGTCCCGCTGAAGAAGTGGTTGCTTTTGCCCGGGATCGCAAGGCAGACTTGATTATTTGCGGCAGTCGAGGATTTGGCCGGTTGAAAAGTCTGCTACTTGGCAGTACCTCGCACAAGATTGCGCAGCTGGCCGAATGCAGCTGCTTGACCGTCAAGTAACAAGCAACCCATGGTATTGAAGAGTTCGATATGAAACAAAAGAAGACCAGGCTATTCGTTATCATTGACCCTACTGCCGAGCACCAGGTGGCATTGGTCAAAGCCTTTCTGATTGCCAAGCTCGGGGACTGTCATATCCATGCCTCCCTGTGTATCCACAAGAGCCTCGACGAGGCGGGAGAATACTCGTCGCGCAAGGATTTCAAGCGCCGCACGCTCGCGGAAGCGAAAACCTGGCTGGAAACCCTGATGCAACCCTGCAGGGTGAGCGATGTGCCTTATAGCACCGAGGTGATCTGGAATAGCAAATGGGTCGAGTCATCGCTGCGGGCTGCCAAAAAGTCAAGTTGCGACCTGATGATCAAGTCGAGTTTTCACCACAGTAAGGCGCGCCGGTTTTTCAGCAAGACCGCCGACTATTATTTAATGCAGCACTGTGCCAGCCCGATACTGTTTACCGACCAGACACAGGACTGGAAGACCGATCGAATACTCGCCTGTCTCGATCTTGAATCCAACGACCCACAACATGCCAGATTGAACAGTGTGATTATGCGCGACGCACGGGCGTTTGCAGATATCGTCGGTATGGACCTGTACATTGCCTGTGCCTATACGAATGGGATCAATAGTGAGCAGTTACCGCTAAAGCACCACGGTGACAAGGTCAGCAGGGAGCAGCAGTTGGGTGAACTTTACAGTATCGATGCAGCGCGAGTGTTGTTGCGTCAGGGCGGCATCGTCGACACCCTGCAGGCTATCTGCAATGAGATCGACCCGAGCATCGTCGTTATGGGCACGCTTGCGCGTCGCGGAGTCAAGGGTAAGCTGATCGGTAACACGGCCGAAAAACTACTCGATATCCTCGACGCCGATATGCTAACCGTTACCTAGCTAACAGAGACCTGATACGCTGGATTTGTTGTGCGTTGATTCCGTCACTACCGAGATTGATAACCTCTGCGAGCGTCGCGTCATCCGCGTCGATCGGTTGCCTGTTGAGCAATTGTCGCTCCAGCACCTCGAGGTTCGCTTCTGACGGATCGTCTTCACGCTCGATAATACGCCTGCGCAATTCTGCTGCGGGCGCTTCGCAGTTGATAATAATCCTTTTGTACGCGGTGCCGGTTTGTGTTTCGAGCATTTGCCGTCGTCGTGATTGCTGCAGGAAGGTCGCGTCCAGGATGACCGTAAAGTCGGCGTCGATAATTGTTTGCGCTATTTGTTGCATGCTGCGATAAGTCGCCTCAGTCGCGTCTGCGGTGTAGATACCCTGGCCCAGTGCGGATTCTGTCTGTGCCGCCGGCGATAGATCAAACAGTTGTTTTCTGACCACGTCGGAGCGAATCTGTATCGCCCCCAGTGCTTCGACTAATTGAGCCGCGATGGTCGATTTTCCCGAACCGGACAGGCCATGCATGACAATCATACCGGCACGATGGCTGTTGGCCCATGAGTTGGCAAGTTCGATATAGTCGATGGCAGGTTTGAGCCTGGCCTGGCAGGTCTTCGCGTCACTGTCTTGCTGATCAATTCGCAGCGCTTCTACCTTGGCGCGCACCAGCGCGCGATAAATACAGTAGTAACGCAGCAACCTGATACCCGCGTAGTCAAGGCTGATTTCGAGATAGTGATTGATGAAACGCCAACAATAGCCGGGGTAACCGCGTGCCTGTAGATCCATGGCCACGAAAGCCGCCTCGCTGATGGTATCGATCCAGCGCAACTCGGGATTGAACTCGATGCAATCAAACAGGGTCACCTCGTTATTGACTAATGCCATGTTACCGAGGTGTAAATCACCATGACATTCGCGTACGAATCCTTCGCGCTTACGCGCGTCGATGCTGGTCAGCAAGCTATTGTTTTCCCGGTACCAGCGTTTCAGCTGGAAATAGCTATTGGGCAGAAACTCGGTGCCGATCGCCTGCGCGATATGGACCATGTTTTCCTGACTCCATTGCGACGCCACTGCGGCGCTGCCAAAGTTGCTGACCGGATCGGCCCGGGCACTGTCGGCATGCATCGTTGCAACCACCGTGGCGATGGCATCGATGAGGTCGGCGTTCAGGTCATGGCTGGCGGCATGGGCGCTGAGCAGACACTGTTGCGGAAATTCCAGCATCTTGATCGCGTACTCGATAACGTCCCCGCTGCCGTGCAATCTGGGTGCGCTTTCACTACCCCGGATCTCGATCAGTTCCAGGTAAATTTCGGGGGCGAACCTGCGATTCAATCGCAGTTCTTCGGTACAGTAGAAATGCCGCTTTTCCAGCGTTGAGAAATCGAGAAAGCCGAAATCAACCGGTTTCTTGATCTTGTAAGCGTAATCACCGGTCAGGATAATCCACGAGATATGGGTTTCTATCAGGCGCAGGTATCTGATCGGGTGCCCGAAAGCAAGCGGGTTGTCGAGCGCTGCTATCAGCCTGTTCGCCGCGGCATCATCGGCGTTGGGCGGGTTGGCATGGGTTACGTGCCCTGTCATCCATGGTCTCGGTGGTTTAATGGTACTACTGTAAAAAACCAGTGGCGGCGTATACTGACCGGCGTCAAGTATTACGAAAACAATCCCGCCCGGTAGCGTAGATATGCCCGACTTCGCGCTGCTCAGCACCCGCAGCCTGGATGAATACTGGCAACCCGGCGCACGCCTGCAAATGCTGGCGCCAGCTTTATTCGCGCCAGGTGCTGGAGTACTGGTGCTCGTCAAATAGGCATCTTTGAAGGTGGAATCTACCGATACATGGTCCGGTCCTGCTGAGATCGAGGTCGCCCTGGAACGTCTCTAAATGGCCCGCTTGTAATTTTCCCGCTTGCTCGGAAATGACCTCAGGTTTAGCGGTAACGGCTCATATTGACTGGAATACGCTGTGCACCGAATTGTCCGGGCTGTTCAAGGAAATGCCCCGGTAGCGGTTCGCCGCAGTGGGTGCAACAACCTTTGGTGTCGAGGCTCCAATGCCCCAGAACATACCAGTCGCGTTCTATCAACAATTCCCCGCAGGAATGACACCAGGTACTCGAACCGTTGTTATCGTGCACATTTCCGGTATAGGCATAGTGCACGCCGTTGTCGATGGCAATGCCGCGTGCCCGGGTCAGGGTGGCGACGGGGGTGCTTTTGATGTCGAGCATCTTCCAGTCGGGATGGAAGGCGGTAAAGTGCATCGGCACGTCAGGCCCTAACTTCTCGACTACCCAACTGGTCATCTGATGTAATTCTTCGTCGGAATCGTTTTCGCCGGGGATCAGCAGCGTCGTCAGTTCGAGCCAGACATCGGTTTCGTGCTTGATGTATTCCAGGGTTTCGAGCACTGGTGCCAGGTGTGCGCCACAAACCTTGTGGTAAAAGCGATCGGTAAAGGCCTTCAGGTCGACGTTGGCGGCGTCCATCGCGGCGAAAAACTCGACCGCCGGTTCGGGATCGATGTAAGCGGCGGTTACGGCCACTGTATTAATCCCCTGTTGACGACAGGACGCGGCGACGTCGATCGCGTACTCATGGAAGATAACCGGGTCGTTGTAGGTGAAGGCCACGCTCAGGCAGGAAAGCTCGGCGGCGACCCTGGCAAGTTTCTGTGGTGATGCCGCGTCGGCCAACGTGTCCATTTCGCGCGATTTGCTCATATCCCAGTTCTGACAGAACTTGCAGGCGAGGTTACAGCCGGCGGTGCCGAACGATAGTACCGCGCTACCAGGATAAAAGTGATTGAGGGGTTTTTTCTCGATCGGATCGACGCAAAATCCGCTCGAACGGCCGTAGCTGACGAGTTTGATTTGATCATCGAGGCGTTGACGCACGTAGCACAACCCGCGTTGACCATCGCGTAGATGACAATGTCGCGGGCACAGGTCGCATTGCAGACGACCATCTTCCAGAGAATGCCAGTAGCGGGTGGTAACTATCGAATCCAACATGGCTTGATCCTCGGCAACTGGAAGCAACGCATTCGGGTTATACTAGCTGGATTGCAGTGGATCGAGGGCAGATCATGAGTACGCGCGCGGCGGCGGTTGCCGGTTACTTTTACGATGCGGATGCGGGTCGGTTGCAACATCATGTCAATCAACTGTTAAACGCTCAATCAGCCAATGCTAAATCAACTAGTCCCGAGGCTTTGCCGGAAGCCCTGATAGTACCACACGCGGGCTACATCTATTCCGGATCGACCGCCGCAACTGCCTTTCGTTGCCTGTTAACTGATCCTGATCAAGTAAACCGGGTGTTATTGATTGGACCCGCGCACCGGGTTTATGTAGAAGGCATGGCGATCCCGTCGATGGATTACTTTGCGACTCCGTTAGGCGAGGTCGCGCTCGACCGGAGCGGTCTCGATCAGATCAGCCGTTTACCCGGCGTGCAAATCTCCGACGAGGCACATCGCGAGGAACATAGCCTCGAGGTGCAACTGCCTTTCCTGCAAACAGTGCTCAACAAATTTACGCTGGTGCCCGTGGTGGTTGGAGGTGCTGGTGCCGACGCAGTGGCCGCGGTAATCGATGCACTCACCGTTGACCCGCATACACTGGTGGTGATCAGTTCCGATTTGTCGCATTTCCTGAGCTACCAGGATGCCCAGCGAGTTGATGCCATTACCTGCGAGCATATCCTGCATAAATCTACCACACTCAAGGGCGACGAGGCCTGTGGCGCCCGTGCCATCAACGGTTTGATGGCTACGCACAAATTCCAGGAGCTTGATGTGTCGCTGCTGCATGCCTGTAACTCCGGTGATACCGCCGGTAAACCGAATCGGGTGGTCGGCTATGCTGCCTTCGCTTTGCATTGATTTAAGCGCCGACGAGCAAGCTCACCTGCTCGACATCGCGCGCCAGTCGATTGTGCGCGGCCTCGATTCCGGCGCTGCGCTGCGACTTGAAGTAACCCGGCTTGAAGCCAGGTTACGTGTTGATTCCGCTGTTTTCATAACCTTGACCCTTGCTGGAGCCCTGCGGGGTTGCATCGGTTCGCTGCAGCCGTCCGCTCCACTCGCCCAGGCAGTGGCTAACTCGGCTTTCAATGCGGCCTTTCGGGATCGACGTTTCGCGCAAGTGCAGGCTGGAGAAATAGAAAAAATACGAATCGAAGTCTCGGTGCTGTCGCCAATGGAATTAATCGCGGTCAATTCGCGACAAGCCTTACTCGATGACTTACGGCCGGAAGTGGATGGTTTGCTGATGGAAGACCAGGGCTACCGCTCCACATTTTTACCTAAGGTGTGGGAAAAAATCGCCACACCGAACGAGTTTGTCGGGCAATTAATGCAAAAGGCAGGTCTTGCCGCCGAACACTGGTCGAGCACAATTCGTTTCTATCGCTATCACAGCACTTCTTTCGGCGAGAATTAATCAAGCTGCTGGTTGGAGCGCTGTACATTTTCCGTTACTATCTGCCCACCTTTCCATGCCCGCAAAGTGACCTGATCGAACATGCTATGCCTTCCCGGTAGCCCGGCACACTCTGAATTCAGACTTAGAAAACTACGACAACAATTAATCGACGCCGGGGTCAGCGTAAACGGGCTCGGTAGCCGTTATGTTCACCTGGTCGATAGCGGTGCGCAAAACCTCGTCGATGCCGAGCTCGAAGTACTGAACAACCTGTTGACCTACGGCCCGCTGCTTCACGCGGAGCAGGTCAATGGCCACGAATTCTACGTGGTGCCGCGCCCCGGCACCATTTCACCCTGGGCCAGCAAGGCGACCGACATTGCCCACAACTGTGGTCTGAGCCAGGTTAACCGCATCGAGCGCGGCATTCTGTACTCCATCGATACTCCCTCAGAAGTACCGCTTGAGCTGCTGCACGATCGCATGATCGAAGCCGTATTTACCAGTTTCGATGACTGTGCCGCATTGTTTCATAGCCACCAGCCACGACCGCTGAACGAAATCGATACTACCCATCAGGGCCGCACTGCATTGGTACAGGCCAACATCGACCTCGGACTCGCGCTGTCACCCGATGAAATCGATTACCTGACGCAAGCCTATGTCGAACTCGGACGTAACCCCAGCGATGTCGAGCTGATGATGTTCGCCCAGGCCAACTCCGAACACTGTCGTCACAAGATTTTCAACGCGAGCTGGACTATCGATGGTGTCGAACAGGACATGTCTCTGTTTAGCATGATCAAGAATACCTATGCATTGCACAGCGATGGCGTGCTGTCGGCATACCATGATAATTCGGCGGTAATCGAAGGTTTCAGCGCAACCCGGTTCGCGCCGGCCCCGGCAACCGCGGATTATCAATATGAAGACGCCCAGCTTGATATTCTGATGAAGGTCGAGACTCATAACCACCCGACCGCAATTTCCCCGTTCCCGGGTGCGGCAACCGGTTCCGGTGGCGAGATTCGAGACGAGGGAGCGACCGGAATCGGTTCCAAACCCAAGGCCGGATTGTGTGGATTTTCGGTGTCGAATTTGAAAATCCCCGGCTTTGAACAGCCCTGGGAACAGGATAATGGCAAACCGGGACGCATCGCCTCGGCGCTCGATATCATGCTCGAAGGTCCTATCGGAGCAGCCTCGTTTAATAATGAATTCGGGCGACCGAATACCTGCGGTTATTTCCGCACCTACGAGCAAAACGTGCTGACCAGATCCGGCTCCGAAGTGCGCGGTTATCACAAACCGATCATGGTTGCGGGTGGTGTCGGTATCATTCGCCGTGAGCATATCGACAAGCAGGACATCCCGCCGGGATCAAATATCATCGTGCTCGGTGGCCCGGCAATGTTAATCGGTCTCGGCGGCGGTGCCGCTTCGTCGATGGCAAGTGGTAGTAGTAGTGAGAGTCTTGAATTCGCTTCGGTGCAACGCGGTAACCCGGAGATGGAACGCCGTGTGCAGGAGGTCATCGATCGCTGTTTCGCACAGGGCAGGGCGAACCCGATTCTGTCGCTACACGACGTCGGTGCTGGCGGCCTGTCAAATGCCTTACCCGAACTGGTGAATGACGCCGGACGGGGTGCCGAACTCGATTTGCGTAGCGTTCCCAACGATGAGCCAGGCATGTCGCCGATGGAAATATGGTGCAATGAAAGCCAGGAGCGTTACGTACTTGCGGTAGCGGACGAACGCCTGCAAGACTTTATTGCATTATGCGAGCGCGAGCGTTGCATTTACGCGGTGCTGGGCAAGGCGACCGAGCGCCGCGATTTACGTGTCTTCGACGCACAGTTTGATAACCGGCCAGTGGACCTGCCGCTGGATGTGTTGCTCGGCAAACCGCCGAAGATGCATCGCGATGCCGAGCATCAGGAAACCCTGCAGCCTTGCTTCGAACGCGGTAATGTCGACCTGGCTGAGGCACTCTACCGGGTACTACGCTTGCCGGCGGTGGCCGACAAGACCTTTCTTATCAGTATCGGTGATCGCTCGGTTAGCGGCCTGGTGTCTCGCGACCAGATGGTGGGGCCATGGCAGGTGCCGGTAGCCAATGCCTCGGTAACTCTCAGTGATTATCGCGGTTACAGCGGTGAAGCCATGAGTATGGGTGAGCGTACGCCGCTGGCATTACTCGATGCCCCGTCGGCCGGGCGTATCGCCATCGGCGAAGCCCTGACCAACATGGGTTCCGCCTGGGTTGGCGATTTGTCGCGTACCGTGTTGTCTGCTAACTGGATGGCGGCGGCTGGGCACGCAGGTGAGGACGCGAGGCTGTTCGATACGGTCAGGGCAGTGGGCATGGAATTGTGCCCCGAACTCGGTATCACTATTCCCGTGGGTAAGGATTCGTTGTCGATGCAAACCCGCTGGCAGGAAGGTGATGACGATAAGTCGGTGACCGCACCGTTGTCGTTGATTATCTCTGCCTTTGCGCCGGTCGTAGATGTGCGCAAGACGGTGACTCCCGATATCAAACCAGGTGCTGAGAACTCATATTTATTGTTGCTTGATTTTGGAGCAGGTAAAAATCGGATCGGCGCCTCCGCGTTAACCCAGGTTTATAGTCAGACCGGTGAACGTGGTCCTGACCTCAATAATGCCACACTGTTCAAAGCGGCTTTCGTCAGCTTGCAATCGATGCTCGAGCAGGAATTACTACTCGCCTATCACGATCGCTCAGACGGCGGTCTCATCGTTACTTTATGTGAAATGGCTTTCGCCGGACGCAGCGGCTTGCGTTGTGATACCAGCAAACTTGGCGATGATGCGCTCAGCGCATTGTTTGCCGAGGAGCTCGGTGTGGTGGTGCAACTGGCGGAGTCTAACCTGCCGAAGGTAGAGGCGATGCTCCAGGATGCGGGCCTCGATCACCTGTGTCATCGCATCGGCGAACCCCAAAGTGAGGCGAGGCTGAGTATAGTGCATGCGGGTGAATCGGTCCTCGATGAATCAATCGTTGAGCTACAGCGCGCCTGGGCCGAAACCACGTTGCAGATGCAATTACTGCGCGACAACCCGGAATGCGCGCAACAGGAGTTCGATTTGATTCAGTCTGAGCAGCCGGCAAAACTTTTCTCCAGCTTGAGTTTTGACCCTGCCGATGACATTTGCGCGGGACTGGTCGGCAGTACGCCGCCACGCATCGCGATCCTGCGTGAGGAGGGCGTCAACGGCCAGGTCGAGATGGCGGCCGCGTTCGACCGGGCCGGGTTCAGCACAAGCGATGTGCATATGAGCGACATTATCTGCGGGCGCGTAAGTCTCGCTGATTTTCAGGGTATAGCCGCCTGTGGTGGATTTTCCTATGGCGATGTACTCGGTGCCGGGGAGGGCTGGGCTAAATCGATTCTCTACAACCCTCGTGCCTACGACGAGTTCTCCGCTTTCTTCAATCGTAGCGATAGTTTCGGACTCGGCATTTGCAACGGCTGCCAGATGATGTCGAACCTGTATCAAATGATCCCGGGGGCGGCGCACTGGCCGCGTTTCGTGCGTAACAAATCGGAACAGTTCGAGGCACGCGTGGTGATGGCTGAAATCCTCGATTCGGCTTCGCTGTTTTTTGACGCGATGCAAGGTTCGATGATGCCGGTAGTTGTCGCCCATGGCGAAGGCCGCATCGAGACCCGGGATTGCTCCGCGGACGGGTTGCTCGAGCGTAAGCTTGCCTGTCTGCGCTATGTCGATGCCGCAGGCGAGGCCAGTGAAATTTATCCACTCAATCCAAACGGTGCGGAGCAGGGATTAAACGGATTCAGTAACGAGGACGGCCGCTTTACCATTATGATGCCGCATCCGGAACGTATATTTCGTAGCGTGCAAAACTCATGGTCGGCGCCGGAGTGGGGTGAATACGGCCCGTGGATGCGGCTGTTCCGTAACGCACGGCACTGGATTAACTAGCAGCTATGATTCGACCTAACCCCACCGTCGCAGCGATGAGTCCCTACGCTTTGCCTGATATCAGCGCCGCCGACGACCTGCAACCCATAGTACTGGCGCAAAACGAACACGCCTGGCCACCTTCGGCAAAGGTACAGGCCGCGGTTGCCGCTGCGATCGGTAAAGGGCAACTTTATCCCGATTCCAACTGTAGCGAATTGCGCAAGGCTATTGCTGCTGTGCATCAGTTGAAAGCTGACAATATTGTTTGCGGGACGGGGTCGATGGAGTTGATGTCGAGCCTGATGCTGGCTTACCTGTCAGCCGAGGATCGCCTGCTGATGAGTGAATATGGATACCTGTTCATGCGCACGCTGGCAAAACTGGTTGGGGCGAAGGTCGATATGGCAGCCGAGCAGAATTATCGTGTGGATATCGATGCCTTGCTGGATAAACTGGAGCCGGACACCAAACTCGTGTTCGTCGTCAATCCCGGCAACCCTTGCGGTAGTCTCATTCACAACGACGAAATTCGACGCTTGCGCAGGGCCCTGCCTGACGATGTGTTGTTGTTGGTCGACGAAGCCTATGCCGAGTTTACCGAGCCTAAGTTTCATGCGCCGATATTTGATCTTGTCGAGCTGGGTAACACGGTGATTACGCGTACGTTTTCCAAGATTTACGGTCTCGCCGGGTTGCGCGTGGGTTGGGGTTATTTTGCGGACGATATTCGCGACCAGGTGCGCAAGGTATTAAATCCCGGCAGCGTCTCGTTACTCTCGCAGGTTGCCGCCCGCGCCGCCATGGAAGACCGGGAGACCGTGCGCGAGGCAAGCCGATTGATTACAGAGCAACGTGAGTACCTGTCAGCAGCAATCAGTGCTCTGGGTTTGACTGTAGTGCCCAGTCAAACCAACTTTATCCTGGTCGATTTTGTTACCGCGGAAGATGCGGCATCGGCATTCGAGTTTTTGCGCAAGCATCGACTGGTGGTAAGACCGATGGGTGGTTACGGTTTACCTGCCTGTCTACGTATTACTATCGGCACTGGCGAACAAATGCAAATGACGGCACAGACGCTAGCTGAATGGCGGCAGACTCGTGCGTAAACGGAGCTTTGAACTCGGCGACATCACGCTGGCGGATACACGCTTGCGACGCATCGGCATGATCGTGCCGGGTTCAAACACCAATGCCGAACCGGATTGCCTGCTGCTGGCGCCGACCGGCGTTACCATTCATACCACGCGCAGCGGCGGTTACGATGTCGAGGCGATCCCGGATTCCGATGAAATGCGCCGCTTTGCGCGTCAGGCGCTCGATGAACAACTGCAATTGCTTGTCGATGGGCGCGTCGAGCTGATTGCCTATGCCTGTACGTCGGCCACGCTGGCGGACGGGCCTGAATTTGATCAGACGTTTTGCAACGAAATATCCGCTAAAACAGGGTTGCCGGCGGTGACCACGGCGGGTGCCCTGATCGAAGCGATGCGGAACCTTGGGGCGCAACGCGTTGCGTTTACCTCGCCCTACGTAGCGCAGCTTGCCGACGAAGCGGTTGATTTTATCCAGCAATGCGGGATTGAAGTGGTGAACCAGGTTGGTTTCGAAAAGGAACTAAGCAGTCTGGAGCAAAACGCGTTAACCCCGCAAGACGCCTACCAGATGGGATTAAAGGCCGATCATCCGCAAGCCGACCTGCTGGTCATCGCGTGCACTGATTACCGTGCACTGGAGGCGGTGCCGGCACTCGAACAGGCGCTAGGCAAACCGGTTGTAACGAGTAATTCAGCGCTCATGTATGCCTGCCTCAAACGGCTCGAGGTCGATATGAGTGAAATCGAGGCGGGTGGTGATCTTTTTACGGGTCGGAACTAGTCACGGATATCGTGGTCTAGGGCCTATTCGAAATTTAAGGGCTGATAATGATCAAAATCAAAAAGCGTTGGGAAATCCCGGAAACTGAAGTAACGCCAGAGTCGTTATACCTGCGACGTCGTGAATTTATCAAGACTGGCGGGTTGATTGGTGGTGCATTGCTGTTGAATCCGTTGGCGGCCGCGCAAGCCTCAATTGCGATTGGTGACTACAGGAAAGAGGCGGTTTCGCTGGACGAGGAAACCACCACCGAAGAAGACGCCACCAGTTACAACAATTTTTATGAATTTGGTACCGGCAAGGAAGACCCGCAGCAGAATTCACGGCGCTTTCAAACGGATGACTGGAAAATTGTGGTCGGCGGAGAATGCGAAAAACCCGGTACCTATGATTTGGATGAACTGGTGAAACCATTCCCCGTAGAGGAGCGCATTTATCGTCTGCGTTGCGTTGAAGCCTGGTCGATGGTGATCCCGTGGCTGGGCATCCCGTTGGGGTCAATCCTGAACACCATGCAACCGACTTCAAAGGCAAAATACGTGGCCTTCAAGACTTTGCATGATCCGGTGCGCATGCCAGGGCAGCAACGCTCGGTACTGAACTGGCCCTACCGCGAAGGGTTAACCATCGCCGAGGCGATGCATCCGCTGACAATCTTATCGGTAGGCATGTATGGCAAAACCATGCCCAACCAGAACGGCGCACCGATTCGACTGGTGGTGCCGTGGAAGTATGGTTTCAAAAGCATCAAGTCGATTGTTGGTATCGAATTCACCGAAGAACAGCCGCAGACGTCGTGGAATATGGCCTCCGCACGTGAGTACGGCTTTTATTCCAACGTCAACCCGGAAGTCAGTCACCCGCGCTGGTCCCAGAAACGAGAGCGTCGTATCGGAGATATTTTCAAGCGCGACACCCTCATGTTCAATGGCTACGGGGAAGAAGTCGCTGCGCTTTACGACAATCTGGATTTGACCGTCAATTTTTAGTATGTCGCTCTCCGCGGCACTCAAGTCCGCTTATGCCAAACCAGTCGCGCACCTGCTTTGCCTGGTTCCGTTTACGGCGCTGTTATGGGCAGCGTTCAATGACGACCTTGGCGCCAACCCGGTCGAAAAACTGACTCTTGAGACCGGTGAGTGGACATTGCGCTTCCTGTTAATCACCTTGAGCATGACCCCGCTGCGGCAGTGGACCGGGCAGGCTTCATTTATACGTTTTCGGCGCCTGTTCGGGCTATATACATTTTTCTACGTTTGCTGCCATTTTTCGATCTGGTTTATTGCCGATCACTCACTCGATGTTGTTGCCATGATCGAGGATATTATCAAGCGTCCTTATATAACCCTTGGTTTCAGTGCGCTGATGTTGATGCTGCCGCTGGCGATTACCTCCAACCAGGCGATGATCAGGCGTCTCGGTAAAAAATGGAAGAGTCTGCATCAGCTGGTCTACCTGATTCTGTCACTAGGAATTTTGCATTTCATGTGGTTGGTCAAAGCCGACTACCTCCAGCCGATTATTTATGCGATTATTGCCGTTGTCCTGTTGCTGCATCGGGTTGGTCCGATGAAGCGCTTCAGCCTGAAATCTTCCCCGGCCACGCGTTAAAAGGGGTCAAGGAAAGCAGGCATACAACGATTGGAAGAATATGAAATTACTGGTTACGGGTGTCGCGGGTTTTATCGGCCACGCGATAGCGCAAATTTTGTGTCAGCGTGGCGACGATGTCGTCGGCATTGACAATCTGAATGATTATTACGCGGTCAGTTTGAAGCAGGCGCGGCTGCAGCAACTCGAGGCTTTTGAAAACTTCCGCTTCGTTAGAATGGATATTGCAGACTCGGCTAAGCTGGAAGGTTTATTCAAACAAGACCGGTTTGACCGCGTGCTGAATATGGCGGCGCAGGCCGGGGTACGCTATTCACTCGAAAATCCACGCGCCTATATCGACAGCAACCTGGTCGGATTTGCCAATCTGCTCGAATGTTGTCGACACCATGATATCGAACACCTGGTCTACGCCTCGTCGAGTTCGGTTTATGGCGCCAATCAACGCATGCCGTTCAGTACCGCGGACAATGTCGATCACCCGGTTTCACTATACGCGGCGACCAAGAAGGCCAATGAGTTAATGGCGCATAGCTATAGCCATTTGTACCGCACTCCAACAACTGGACTACGCTTTTTCACCGTGTATGGCCCCTGGGGGCGACCTGATATGTCGCCCATCCTGTTTGCCGACGCGATTTTACAGGGTAAACCGATTCAGGTCTTTAACCAGGGCCGGCACCAACGTGACTTTACTTATATCGACGATATCGTCGCCGGAGTCATCGGTTGCCTGGACAGGATACCCGCCGGAAATCCAGAATGGTCGGGCATGAATCCAGATCCGGCCAGCAGTAACGCACCCTGGCAGATTTATAATATCGGTCGTGGTGAACCAATTGAGTTATTGCATTATATTGAATTAATGGAGCAGGCCCTGGGCAAAACAACCAGCAAGGAATTGCTGCCGGCTCAGCCCGGGGATGTCGAGGCAACTTGTGCCGACATCGACACGCTGGTCACCGACACCGGTTATAACCCGAAAATTTCCATTCAACAGGGGTTGCAGCGATTTGCTGAATGGTACATGGACTATTACGCTAAAAAGTACATATAATGAAAGAAAATTGTCCGTCAGTGGTGCTATAAGCGGGGAAAATTCCTATCGTTGACAGTGTTCAACAACCAGCCTTGTTAGAGGTTAACAACCTTGCCGTAGATTTTTTACTGCAGCGCAGCCCCGTGCCGGCGCTAATCGATGTTTCTTTCGCCATCGATCCAGGTGAAACGGTGGCCCTGGTTGGTGAGTCCGGGTCCGGAAAATCGGTAACTGCGCAGGCGATCATGGGGATATTGCCGACCAATGCAGAAATTCGTGCCGGTCAGATACTGTACAGTAACCCGGATAATGGATACCCGGTTGATATCGCGGCGCTTGATCCCGATAGCGAGCAAATACGCAAGATCCGCGGTGGCAGTATCTCCATCATCTTCCAGGAGCCGATGACCTCCCTGTCGCCTGTACATACGATCGGTGATCAAATCAGCGAAGCCCTGTTTCTACATCGTGATGCCAGCCGCCAGGAAGGCCTGAAACTGACCGAAACGATGTTACAGCACGTCGGTTTTGCGGACCCGGTCAGGGCCATGAAGATGTATCCGTTTGAATTGTCGGGTGGATTGCGTCAGCGCGCGATGATCGCCATGGCGATGATCTGCCATCCATCGCTGATGATAGCCGATGAGCCGACTACCGCGCTCGATGTGACTATCCAGGCGCGCATCCTGAAACTGATCAAGGAGTTGCAGGCCGAACTCGGTATGGCGTTATTGTTGATTACGCATGACCTTGGCGTGGTCGCCAATATGGCGGACCGGGTAGTGGTGATGTATCACGGCCGCGTAATGGAAGCCGGCCCGTTGCAGGATCTGTTCAATAATCCGCAACACGATTATCTCAAGGCGCTGATGCATGCGGTGCCTCGGTTCGACCTGAAGCCGGGTGAACGATTAGTCCCGGTGCGTGAAATTGAATCCGAAACCGGCGACCTGATCAGAAAAGCGTCGATTGATCAGGTTGTTGATGTCGATGCACCCATTTTAGCTGTACGTGACATCAGCAAGACCTATCGTCTGCAAGGCGATAGCTGGGTTAAGTCAGAGTCGCATGACTTGCTGGCAGTCGACGGGGTGTCGTTTGACGTAACCCGCGGTGAATGTTTTGGCCTGGTGGGTGAGAGTGGTTGCGGTAAGACTACTTTGAGCAAGATTATCATGCGTGCGATTGCCCCGGACACGGGTGAGATCATCTACCATGACGGTAAGCAGGCCATCGATGTACGTGCGCTGCAGGGCGATGACTTGCTTACTTTCAGGCGCAAGATGCAGTTTATTTTCCAGGATCCGTATAGCGCATTGAATCCACGCATGACGGTGTTCGATATACTACGCGAACCACTCGTCGTGCATGACCTCGGTGATATGGATTTTCAACGTGAAATGTCGACCGAGCTGATGCGTCTGGTCGGGCTCGATCCGCGTTTTTTAAGTCGATATCCGCACAGCTTTTCCGGTGGTCAACGTCAGCGTATCGGTATCGCGCGTGCGCTCGCACTGCAACCCGAGTTGATTATCTGCGATGAACCAGTCTCGGCACTGGATGTATCGATTCAGGCCCAGGTGCTAAATCTGTTGAAGGATTTACAGCAGGAACTCGGACTTACTTATCTTTTTATCTCGCACAATCTCGCGGTCATTCACTATATTGCCAATCGCATCGCGGTGATGTGTGCGGGACGTATTGTCGAGCTCGCACCGCGCGATAAACTGTTCGAGAACCCTGTTCACCCGTATACCCGGGCCCTGTTATCCGCGGTGCCGCATCCGGAACTTTCGCAACCGTTGAGCTTCGAGGCGATTACCGAGGCCGCTGCTTCTGATCCGTCCAGGTGGGAATTCCCGTTTACTATAGATGGCAGGGCGCCAACCGAGTTCGTGGCGCTCGGCGATGGTCATTTCGTCAGGGTTGCTGCTGGTGCCACAGCAGCCGATGTGGCCGCATGAAAACACTTTGCAAGGCCATAGTGTCGGGCGCATTACTGTTGCAGATCACCGCGGCAAACGCACTGGAGGGGTTTGTCGAAACCCCGTCACTCGCTGCCCAGGTGCAGTCCGGTGAGCTACCGCCGGTCGAGGCAAGACTCCCGGCTCAGCCGCAACTGGCTCAACTAGGTGCGCATAAAACCGCTGGCATGCACGGTGGGGAACTGCGACTGCTAATGGGTAAACAAAAAGATATACGTCAAATCATAATTTATGGTTATGCTCGCCTGGTGGGTTATACCCCCGAACTCGAACTCCAGACGGATATCCTGGAAAGTTACGAAGTGTTCGAAAATCGTATTTTCACACTGCATTTGCGCAAGGGGCATAAATGGTCGGATGGCCACCCCTTCACCAGCGAAGATTTCCGCTACTACTGGGAAGACATGGCCCTTAATGCAGAGCTGTCCAAGGGCGGACCAAACAAGTTGTTCATCATCGATGGTGAATTGCCCAGGGTCGAGTTTCCGGATGATTACACCGTAAAATACAGTTGGTCCACACCGAATCCTAATTTTTTACCGGCGCTGGCTGGCGCCCGGCCTTTGTATATCTACAAACCGGCACATTACCTGCGCCAGTTTCACGTGCGTTACCAGGCAGAAGATGTTTTACAGCAGATGATCGAGACGGCCGGCAAGCGTAACTGGATGGGCGTTCATGTCAGCAAGGATCGTCCCTACAAGGCCACCAATCCCGACCTGCCAACGCTGCAGCCCTGGCTAAATTCGACCTACCCACCCTCGGACAGGTTTATCTTCAAGCGTAATCCTTTTTATCATCGTGTGGATCGAAATGGTCGCCAGTTACCTTATATCGATTCGATCGCGATCAATATCGCCTCTAGCAAGCTGGTGCCGGCTAAAACCGGTGCCTACGAGTCGGATCTGCAGGCGCGTTACTTACGTATGGATAATTACACGTTTTTAAAATCCAGCTCGAAACGCAATGAATTTGATGTACGCCTGTGGAAAACCCCGAAGGGCGCACATATCGCGCTTTACCCGAATTTGAATACCAAACACCTTGCGTATCGTGAGCTTATGCGCGATGTGCGCTTCCGGCGCGCCCTGTCGCTGGCGATACACCGCTTTGAAATCAACCAGGTGGTTTATTTTGGACTGGTGCAGGAAAGCAATAATACAGTTCTCGCCGAATGTCCGTTGTATAAACCGGAGTACCAGAATGACGGCATCGAATTCGATCTGGAACACGCCAACCAGTTACTCGATGAGTTAGGCCTGACCCAGCGTGACGATCGCGGAGTTCGCCTATTGCCGGACGGACGTGCGCTTGAAATCCTGATTCAGACTGCCGGTGAAAGCACCGAGCAGACCGATGTGCTGGAACTGATTCACGACAGCTGGCTCGATGCGGGAATCAAACTCTATAGCATTCCGTCGACGCGTGAAGTATTTCGCAACCGGATATTTTCCGGCGATGCGCTCATGTCAATCTGGGCCGGACTGGAGAATGCGCTACCGAGCTCCGATACCAGTCCCCGTGACCTGGCGCCCACGTCCAAGTACCAGTACCAGTGGCCTCAGTGGGGTGCCTACTACGAATCCAGTGGCAAAAGCGGTGAAGCTCCGGAATTACCTGCTGCCCGAGAGCTTGTTGCTTTGAATGACCAATGGACACGTGCCAGTACGCGTGAGGAGCGTATTGCTATCTGGCATCAAATGCTTGATATCAACCGCGAACAGATGTTTACCATCGGTATCGTCAATCATGTGCCCCATCCTCTGGTGGTCAGTAATTTTTTGCACAACGTGCCGGAGAAGGGTTTCTGGGGTATTTCGCCGGGATCGTATTTTGGCATTTACAAGCCTGATACCTTCTGGTTTGACGAGGCGAGGCGTTAATGCTGACCTATATTCTACGCCGCATTCTGACCATGATTCCGACCTTGCTGGTGATCAGCATGCTGGTGTTCGTCATAATTCAGTTGCCGCCGGGGGATTATCTCGAAAGCCACATCGCCGAGCTGCAAAGCCAGGGTGAATCGGTCGATGAGCAGAAAATTGCGTTTCTGCGCGAAGAATACGGACTCGACAAACCGATGCTACAGCAGTACTGGGGATGGCTTACCGGCATGCTGCAAGGCGATTTCGGTTATTCCTTCGAGTACGACTTGCCCGTGACCGAGGTGGTCGGCGATCGGATATTTCTGACCGTAATAATCTCGTTTACCACTATTCTGTTCACCTGGATGATCGCGTTTCCGATCGGTATTTATTCGGCTACCCATCAGTACAGCTGGGGCGATTACGGCTTATCGACACTGGGATTCCTGGGGCTGGCGACGCCGAACTTTCTGCTCGCACTGGTGATGCTTTATTTTGCCAACGTCTATTTCGGCACCAGCATAGGCGGCCTGATGGATGCGGAATATATCGATGCACCCTGGAGTATGGACAAGTTGGTCTCGATACTCGAGCATTTGTGGATTCCGGTTGTCGTCATCGGTACTTCGGGTACCGCGGGCATGATCAGGCGTCTGCGGGCCAATCTGCTGGATGAGTTACAAAAGCAATATGTCACCACCGGACGGGCCAAGGGGTTGCCGCCAGGAAAGTTGCTGGTCAAGTATCCATTGCGTGTCGCGCTCAACTTTTTTGTTGCCGATATAGGCAACCTGCTACCGACAGTCATTTCCGGTGCCGAGATTGTAGCGGTGGTCATGTCGCTGCCAACCACCGGACCCATTTTACTCAGCTCCCTGCAAAGTCAGGACATGTACCTGGCCGGATCCTTTTTGATGTTTCTCGCCTTGCTGACCGTATTCGGTGTATTGGTATCAGACATTGCCCTGGCTCTGCTCGATCCGCGCATACGACTCGGTGGAGGGACTGAAAAGTGAATTCCACGCACTTTGTTTCGCGTGAACCCTTCGATCCCCATTCAATCGAAGCACTGACTCCGGCGCAGGAAAAATATTACCTCGCCTCGCAGTGGAAACTGATGTGGTGGAAACTGCGTCGACACAGGCTGGCGGTGATCTGCGGCGTTATCCTGGCGTTGAACTATGCCACCATCATGTTTAGCGAGGTCATTGCACCCTATAACCTGCATAGCCGCAATACCGAATTCATCTACTCACCGCCGCAATCGGTGCATTTGTTTCACAACGGAGAATTTATCGGACCGTTCGTCTACGGCAGGGATTACGAGCTCGATATGGATATCCTCAAACGCAACTACCCCGAGAACAGGAACCGGGTGCAACCCCTGCGATTCTTTTGTCAGGGTGACAGCTACCGATTCTGGGGACTGTTCAAGGCCAGCTTTCATCTGATTTGCCCGCCCGAGAACGGCACCTTCTTTTTACTCGGCACCGATCGCCTGGGGCGGGACATGCTTTCACGAATTACCTATGGCGCCCGCATATCGCTCACCATAGGCCTGGTCGGAATCATTATCAGCTTTACCTTCGGCATCCTGATCGGTGGTCTCGCCGGTTACTACGGTGGTTGGGTCGATGCTTCCGTGCAGAGGCTAATCGAGGTAATCCGGTCATTTCCTGAACTACCGCTGTGGATGGCGCTATCCGCAGTATTACCCGTAAACTGGAGCCCGATTCTGATTTTTTTCGGTATCACCGTGATTCTTGCGTTGCTCGACTGGACCGGACTGGCACGTGCGGTGCGTTCAAAGTTGCTCTCCCTGCGTGAGGAAGACTATTGTTCAGCCGCCGAACTGATGGGCGCCAAACCTGGACGCATCATCGGTCGTCATCTGTTACCCGGGTTCATGAGTCATTTGATCGCTTCGGCGACGCTGTCGATACCGGCGATGATACTGGGTGAAACCGCGCTCAGCTTTCTTGGCCTCGGCTTGAGGCCGCCGGTCACCAGTTGGGGTGTGCTGTTGAACGAAGCGCAAAACATTAACGTGGTAGCGCTGTATCCCTGGCTGCTATTCCCGGTAGTGCCGGTAATCCTGATAATCCTCACCTTTAATTTCTTTGGCGACGGATTACGTGATGCGGCCGATCCTTATAAGTAATCGATGGCTGTCGGCTTTCAGCAGCGTGAATGTTGTCCACTGTGCGCATCAAACAGCAACCGGTTGCTGTGTGAAATCCCCTATAGCGATCAACGCCTGGCAGGTTTTATCGAACGCTTTTACCAGGACAGAATAGCGTTAGAGTCACTGCAATCCACAAACTATCGGATCGTACTTTGTCAGCAATGCGACTTTATCTACCAGGACTCGATTCTGGATGAAAAAGGTATGCAGACCCTTTATGAAGACTGGATCGATCACCAGCAAAGCCTGCATAAGAAACAAACCGCCGAAACAAAACTATATCGCCAGTATGCGGGCCAGATACAGACGTTGGCGCGTTTATTGAAGCAGCGGCCCGATCAGGCTCGAATTCTGGATTATGGCATGGGCTGGGGTTACTGGAGTCGAATGGCGCAGGCGCATGGTTTCGATGTTGTCGGTTTCGAGTTATCGAAACAACGCCGCGAGTACGCCCGCAAAATGGGGGTCACCGTTATTGATAGGTTACCGGCCGAGTTGGCGGGTTTTGATTGCGTATACGCTAACCAGGTATTTGAGCATTTGCCCGATCCGATGCAGGCCCTGGTGGATATATGCCAGCAGTTGAAACCGGAGGGGATAGTTTATATCCGCGTGCCTGATGGTCGAGGTGTCGTCGCCAGGCTGGAACAACGAGGCTGGTCGCCTGAACTACCTGAACTGGGGGCCATTCATCCACTGGAACACATCAACTGTTTCACTCGAAGAACCCTGCTGAGCTTTGCCGCTAAAGCCGGATTAAAACCTTTCAATCCACCGTTGCGTTTAAACTGGGATAGTTTATGGAGTGGAATCAGGCGCGAAGTTACAGACCGGCTATTAAC
>Ga0070723_10000115_pt1 | contig 21697 bp, 38 predicted proteins | sample tdAd002_FD_67277 | JGI IMG/M metagenome (GOLD analysis project Ga0070723, IMG submission 67277) | Marine sediment microbial communities from the Atlantic coast under amendment with organic carbon and nitrate - tdAd00.2 | ecosystem: Environmental > Aquatic > Marine > Coastal > Sediment | place...
ACCAATCATAATATGTTCCGACTAAATAATGGGTTTTTATTCTTCTTGGATGGGTTTTCTTTAGATCGTAAATCATATGAGTATGTTTAAAATTAGAATTACTTTTTATTAATGTATTTAAATATTTTTTAGCTTCTCGATATGTTGAAAAGAATCTTTTAATTTTTTTAGGCATAACTAATAATTCCTTTAGAAATTTGAAGGTTCATTTAAAAATTTCAATAAACCTCTTTTATCAGTCGGCACATTAATTGTTTTTGTTCCAACTGATTTTGGTATGTAACCATGTTTTTGTCTTACATTCTTTCTTAATGATGCAGCTTCAGCCTGAGATCCTACCCATTGTGAATCAAAGTTTGATTGTTCAGAATCATACATTTTCCATGCTACAAAATACAGTTTCATAATCAGTCTCCTTTTATATTAAAAGTTAATTTACTTGTTATTGAATTCACAAGTTGCCTTATTTCCATTTGGGGATCTCCAGGTTGATTCATCTCCTCCAGGTTGAGGGATATCCGTTTTAATTGTTGAAGAAGTTTCAATTGATTCAGATTTTTTGTTTTCGGGATCAAAGAGAACAATTTTAATTTCGGTTTCGGTGTACCATTGTCTTCTGCCCTCTGTATGAATGACACGGTATATTACTCCTCTCATGTCAATTCCGCACATGTTTACATAACCATCTTCCATGTGGCGGTTTCGGACTTTTGTTCCAAGAGGGAATTTGAATAAGGATGCTGACGCATCAACATTGTGCATCATATTATATAATTCCTTATCAGATTGGGTATTAGATAATTCCTCATCGAGTAAATCCAATCGATCTTTATCAATTGTTTCAAATTGTTTTTCAAGATGTGCGTCAATGCCCATGCTTTCTTTAAGGTATTCTGATTCTGTATTTTCTTCATTATTATTCGGCATTATAAATCTCCTTTTTTCTCTTTTATATCAAAAGTTAATTTACGTTTATATCTTTCAGGTATTTTATCATCTTGTTCATTAAATATATTAATACAATCTTGAGCTAAATCCATTGCTGCTTGATACCGTTCATTTTTAATGCCCAAAATTATCCATTCTAAAACTTGTTTTGGTGTTAATTGTATTTTTGACATATGTTTATTTTCCTTATGTTCTAATTCCTAATGCCCAATGCCAAAAATACCGGATGGATACAAGTAAGCCTATTATAGCAAAAAAGTAAATTCCTAATGTTTCCCATGTTGTAGTATCTATCCAATACATTAATTGAGTTAATTTATACGGCACATGTATTTCCATTTAGTCCTCCTTTTCTTCTTCTTCTTTTAAAGTTTTAACAAAATTTTTTGCAGCTTTATAAACAATTACTTCTGCAATATCAATTTTGCCTGTTTCTTTAAAATTATTATCAATCATTTCTAAAGCCCAATTTAAATATTCAATAAGTTTTTTTTCTCTTTTATTCATTTTTATCTTTATTGAATTTTGCTAATTGTAATGAAATTAAACGTAGTGCTACTTTTTTTTGTTCAATAGTAATAGTATTATGGCCCCAATAAATATGAAAACTTAAATTATACATAGCAGCACAGATTTCAGTTGGGCATAGCCCTCCACGTTCTGCTAATCGTTCCAGTGTTTGATAGTGATTTTCCATTACTTGTACTCTAAACTGTGCCATAAATTTCATTGGAAGATCTTTAGGAACATTATAAGTATTTAATTCATTCCATTCTTTTTGATTCATCATAATTGGAAATGTTTGTTTAATGGGTGCAGTTAGCATAATTACTCCTTTTAATTATTCCTCCGATACTAATTCATCCTCATTTAAACCACCACCACAAGAAGGACAGCAGTATTCTTTATTGCCATTCCCTGTATGTTCTTCCCATTCTATACCACATAATGTGTTACCACATATAGGGCATGAATAAAGCATCATTGATTTAAGTGGCATTGTCATTTCTCCATTTTTTTAATTCTACAAATCCAATAAGTATTTTGGTGCATTTAGGGCAAGTAAATTCTTGAAGGGAACAACAATAACTATCAAACCAATCACGTAGTTTCATAGCATTCATACAATTAGAACATTGATAGATCTCATCCAGATCTATTTGATCGTCTTCCTCTCAGGCACTATTCCACATTCCGGCACAACGGCCTACAGCCTGATCTTGATTGAGTCCTTCATCCATTACTTCAGGAATGCATCTGCTCATGTACTCCCCTCTTGTTTCATCATCACAGTTTGGTTTTGGCATCTTTGTTCTCCTTATCTAAGATTGTATTTTTTGTTGCTTTGACATGTTCATCTCTTTGTTTTACCCATTCATCAGGATTAAAAATTTTACCACAGACAAGACATATTTTGCCTATAAAGAGATTACCAATGGTCTGTTTTCCGGTAGGTGATAAAATTGGAGAAACATATTTTAATCTGAATGCATCAGTAAAAACCTGACCATTACACAATATGAATTCTCCATCAATTATCTTTCCTCTTGTATCCAGTTTAGGAAGTTGATTGATACAAGTTATATCTTCTGCCTGTTCAATAATTTCTTTAGTTATAACTATTTGTCCTGGTTGTGTTCCTTGATTGCTAAGTAATTTTGGATCAAATTTTTGATTCATGATTTTTTTCCTTTTTATTTAAACATTAAGTACAATTTTTATTTTCATTTTCGGGAGTTGCCATTGTTTTATATTTTCTTCTGGTTTAACATAAATATGTCCAACTGCATGATCTCTTGCGTTTTGTAAAGTAAAAACACCTTCACTAATAGATAAAATAGTTAAATAAACAAATAAAGCAATTAAAAAATATTTAATACAAATTAAACATTGATAAATACCAAGTCGGATTGGATCTGTATCTCTAAGCCATATTTCTGTTCCTTTTTTCCTCCTTTGTTTGTCATTCATTAATAACCTCCTTTTTCAATCGGCATTACCCGATCATAAATTTGTCCAATAAAAAAACGATAACCTTTTTTATGTTTTTTAGATGATGGTATAACATGATACCATACCATATCACCATATGACCAAGGATAAGTAGAAATTTTAAGAAGAATTTGAGTTTGTCCATGTAAAATAATTTTTTGTTCATTGCGTAGACCACATTTATTATATAATATGTTATCACATAAGACTATCTTTTCTACTCCTTCAAATTCTCCGGTAAGAACAATTTTTTCACCTTCAAGAAAAAACAGGTAGGGTTGTTCGATATCATATTGATCACCATAAGACATGATCAATAGCCTGAGTACAATTAATGTTAACCGATATAAGAATTCTGTTTCCATTAGTGATTTCCTTTTTCAGCAAGTTTAACAAGTATATCACCATGACAGGGAAGGGGTTTACAATGACAGCCTAAGATGCGCCCTTTCAATTCATGTCCAATCTCATGAATCAGCCAAGGCTTATTGCGAATGTCTTTGTCATACTTCACAATTACTTCTTCTCTTGTTCCATCAACCCCTTCCCTGAAGATGTTGCCCCACTTTGTTCCTTTGCCAATATAAACATCATAGTCTTCATCTTTAACATTAACTACTTTTGTTTTACAATGTTTATATTTAGAGGCAGCACAAAAAGGGCATGACATATTACACCCTGATAGATCCGCATTAAAAAGTTTACAATAAAAGGTCAGTTTATGTCTTTTTAACTTTCGGTATTTTGGATCGAAGTGTATTTTTCTTTTTTTGTTCATCTAATTTCAACTTTAATGATTTGTTGTATTTTTTAAATTCAGCTTTAACAATTTTTCCCATTCCATTTCCTGCTTCAGCGTAATTAGCAAGTATTTTTATCTTATCCCAAAAGTTGTTATCAGGTACAACTGCGCCAATTCTTATCATAGCATCAGCAAGAATAATAGCAGGGTTATCTGTATTTACAAAACTATTAACTCTTGGATCATATAAATACATGTTATTTCTTTTTTTCTAAGCAAGCGTCTAAGTCTGAACGATTTTTAATTTTTTTCCAAAATTGTCCAAAATTTTTAGAAGTAATCCAAATATGCCAATAGCATTGGATTAATCGTAGTAAACGCTTGCGTCCGTAGGAGGGCTTGGTGCAACGAAATCTAATCCTATATTAACAAGTCCTTGAGTTAATAGTGGTGAAATGTTTCCGGCATCATCAATTGCTGCAACTCCAAAATCGTAATCACCATCGAGATTAGGAAATAAAGGCTGAATATCAAAATGAATGTAGCCATCTGCTTCTGGTGCAGGTATCGGATCTAATTCTGCCTTTTCCAAATAGTTATCTTTGGTGATTGGTTCTGCTGCCGGATTGTGGGGTTTAACATAGATCATGTTTGATACCACATCTTGACTTCCTGATTGTTTAAATTTAATCCTTGCTGCCATGATAATTTTCCTCCTTGTTAAATGATTAGTTATTCAATACCACCGCTTGTTGGTGGTGCAACGTGACCGTAGATCATCCATTTTCCTTTAATATATGTTCCTGGGTTATTTGAATCTTCAACTTTTCCATAAGGTACGCCTTGTGAATCTAATAAGTTAGAATGCACCCAATCAGAGCATTCTCTGGTATCATCGGTTTCAACTTTGTCACAGGTTTTAATATAAAATACCCAAAGACCTGTACGTGGAAGAAACATGGTTGCTCGTATTTGTTGGGTTTTACCAATTAGATATTTTTTTTCTTCTCCATAATTCCATAAATAAAATTCAAAGAAATCAACAAGAGAATTAGTATCATCCCATTCGATTGTTAATGGTACATCTGTGGTCATTGTATAAAGAGTTAAATCAGGATGAATAGTAGTTTCTGCATTACAATAATCAACAAATACACAAATTATAAGAAAAATTAAAATACCAATTAAAGTCCAAAATATTTTTTTCATTATTACTCCTTGAGATGTTCAATTGCATCCTCATATGCTTCTTCATATCCGTTTCTGAATCTCTTGTATAAACGTTTTTGTATATCATTGGGTAAACTGGAGTAACAATTATAACAAAATGAATTGCCCTTTTTTTTATATTTTCCACATTGGCATTCTTCACTTGCTAATTCTTCTAATAAAAATTTAGCATCACTTAATTTCATTAACTATTTCCTTATTTGTCTGACAATCTCCAATAGTTTTTCTTCTGCTTCTTTTAATGTATCATAGACCATAGGAATTTTGTTTTCAACTACTGGAATCCAAAGTTTTCCTTTTCGGCCTTGAATTGCGTATTTAATTATTTTTTTGCCATCTTCTTCAGTCACATATTGTTTAGTTGTTCTAACTCCACCACGTTTCATATTTTTACTCCTAACTTTTTAAGATGAAATTCAATATATTTTATTTGATTAGAAGTTGTTTTATATTTACCTAATTTAGATTTAATATAATTAAGACGTTTGTTTAATCTTTTAATTGATTTTACCTTTCCATCTTTTTCTTCCAGATTAATTAGTTTGCGAATTTTTCCTTTTTTCATTTTTTCTCCTTTTTTTATTTTTAGTGCTTGTTCCTCTTATATAACGGGCTGTTTCTCGATAACAACCAATTAACTTACATGCTTGAGTTATGTTATTGGTTTTTCTTTCAGCAACATTAAGAATTGCTTCTTTACATTGTTGTACCCATTGTTTATATTGAATTTTAAAATTATCTATTTTATATTCAGCAATATATTCTAAATTTGGATCTATTTCAATGAATGTTTTTCTTTTAATTATTTTTGCAAGTTTATTAAGAGCGAATTCTAATTCATTAAATTTATTATTAGGGTTACTTTTTCCAGAAACATAGGCTAATTCATAAACACATTTAATTGCTCCATATACTTTTTTTAATTCTTCTAATTCATCTGGAGTCAATTCAACTCACCTTTATAAAACCAATGTTTGAATTTTTAAGATAATAAATATCTTGCGTTTTAGAAAGGTGTTGCATGTAATTAGGTACTTGGGTTAAGTTTTTAGTATGAACATCATGCCAAGCAATTGTACCACCATCATTTTTCATTAAATATGTAATTGCTTTTACTGAATCTATTCTAACTTCATCGAATCCATGATTACCATCGATAAAAAAGAAATCAACTTCTTTAAATAGGTTAAAATCATAAGTTTGAGAATTCGCATAAATAAGGAAAACATTACCAAGTTCACTGGTATATTTGCCTATGTCTTCTTTGGTTTTACATCTTGTTTTTAACTCATGTTTACTGATTGCTAAATCTTCTTCCATGTAATCCAATGTATAAATTATTTTTTTTGGAAATCTTGATGCTATTTCATAAGTAGTTTTTCCATACCAAGTTCCAATTTCAACAATGTTCTTTTTACAAGATTCTATTAAGTATAATAAAGCCGAAATATCATATTTGTTTGTAGGTCTTCTGCCAAAGTCTTCTACTTCAACTTGCCAATAATGTGGATCAATTATTTTAATCATTTTCTTTCCTTATATACATCATTGAGTTTTTTGTTTGCCATAGATCATTAACAGTTTTATTATTTTTTAAAACATTTTGTATATTGCAACTTGATAGTTTAACAAAGTTAAATGAATTAAATATTTTTTCCCAATATTCAAAGGGCTGACAATTAACATGGTTTACTCCACCTTGACCTACTCTTGCAGCAGAAAATAGTATAGTATCACCTAATCCGGTCAAGGTTTCAATAAATGTTTCTGCAAAGGTTTCATTTATATGTTCTGCCACTTCAAGACTTACTACCAGATCAAATTCTCGATCAAGTTTAAAAGGTAGTCTTAAATTAGAAGTCTTGAAATATTTTTTAGGAATCATTAGATTATCAATCCAATTACCATCGACTCCAATAACATCTGTTATGCCCATCTCCATAGCTGCTTTTAAAAATCCACAATTACCAGATCCAATATCAATGATGGATTTAATAGCAAAGTATTTTGTTAGGATAGGTAGTATTGCTTTTCCAAAAAGATATGGTTTAGTCATTTGTCCTTTTTGAAATTGTTTTCCATATAGTGCAGTACTTTTAGGATCATTTTTCATAGGCATGATCTTCTCCTAAAAAATGTGATTGATGGAGATGTTTATTTTCTGATCTTCCAATATGTTGAACAAAAGAAGGACAGGAAGCAAGAAAAAATTTACCTTTATATTCATGTATCCCCCATTCTTGTAGCCATAGATCGATGCAAGCACCTTTCATTCCTAATGGAATAACATCTTTTTTGCGATATTTAAAAGTATAATTATTGATGTTTTTAATACCATCTGTAATATGTTTTACTGCTTTTAAAGCAATATCCTTTTTAAATAGAATGCATTGTGTACCATAAAACTGTTGAAATGATTCTTCCCAATATTCTACTTTCTTGTTAGTTCTTCTTTTTATTTCTTGATAGGCAGCATAAAAAGTAACCATTGGGTTTTTATTAACTAATTTCTCATGTTTTGTCACATAAGAATTAATTGATTCTAACCAATTTTTACAAAATAAAATATCATCTTCTATTTGAATAATAAATTTACAATTTTTATTTTTACAATGATGTACTGATCGTAACCAATTTTCATTTCTGGTTATATTCTTTTTTGTTTTATGAATAAATGTATTTCTTAATAATTTATATTGATTCAAATAATCAAGAGAAGAAGATTTGCCATCAAATAGATGTAACTCAAATGAAATTTTAGATTCAAACAATCCTGATTTAATTAAACTTTCCATTGTAGTATGTATGTAGTTTTCCTTTGGAGATCGATCAATAACTCGCATTGTGATAAAATATTTCATAGTTTCTCCTTGTTTAAATGAAATCTGAATGGGGATTTCCTTCTGTGATCTGTTGAATTACAATATTATGTTCTCTATAATAACAAATTCCATTTTCACACATTTTTCCAGAATAAACATATGGTTTCATCCATGTTTGAATTATATCTGTAATATCAGTTGAACAAAGTTTATATTTTGGTACAAATTTTCTTTCAAACATTTGAGTTGCACAACAATAGTAAATATTTTTGTCGGTGTTTATAAAAGGTACTAACCACATCATCCAACATTTTTCTGGAATAGAATAATTCTTCTCATGCCAAAAAACTCCAGTTTCATTGAATATTGAATTTAATTTTATTGTCTTATTCAGTGTATTTAGTTTTTTGGCATCATAAGAATTATCAGGAATGATTCTTAAATATCTTCCATCATATTTGTTTTTGAATTCTTTTAATTTATTAAATACAGCATCATTGGTTTTATCATTATAGACATAGGAAAATCCAAGAAAAGTAAGATTTGATATGTTTGTAAAATTAAGTTTATCTTCTGAAACATAATCAAGGGAATTTAATGATATTCTGAGCCATGTTAATTTTTTAAAGGTATCTTTTAACAGATATTTTTTTATGTCTACTCCATTTGATTTTAATCCAACAGAGTATCCAATTGATTTTGCATGAGCAATTATTTCATTGATGTTTTTATGTAATGTAGGTTCTCCTCCAGTGAATTCTACTGAAACTGCACCAAGAGTATGAAATACATTTAATATATTTTTTACTTCTTCAAATGTAAATTCATAACCATCTCTTTTTTTATTTGAACAAAATTCACAATCAAGATTACAAGTATCTGTTAAAGAAAAATGTAAAGATAAAGGTTTAAAAATACCAATTTTCATTTCGTTTAATCGGTCTGTATGAAAAAGAAGTTTAGTTGGGTTACTTGTAAAGTTATTTATATAATCATTCATTTAAAGTTTTCCTATATCCATTGTAAATGTGATATTAACCAGATAATTCCTTTAATTGTTATCCATCCAATAACAGATATAATAATTCCAACAATTATTCCAAACCAAAATAAAGGTGTAAAATCTATAGATGTAGTGATTGGTAGGTCTAATAATTTTAATAGAGCATCATGCATTAGAAAAATCTCCCTACAAGTGAAGTGTCATTGAACCAATACATTTTTTCTGGTCTACCTTCTTCTTCGTAATATTCATTCAATGCTTCTGTGACTCCAGGCCAACCGTTGTAGTCATGCCAATAAATGATTCCATGTCTCGTTTTCATTTTATGAGCATTGTAGGAATCATTTTTACAATTATCTTTTGTATGAGAAGCATCAATGAATATAAAACCATATTTATTCATATATCGTTCAAATTTTAATTTAGCGGTATCTTGCCAAACTTGTACAATTCGACTTGTAATCTCTTTGTCTTGGCCTTGCCAGAGTTTGTGTTTTAATCCAACATATCCACTTTCATCTAAATCTTTTTCTCTTGCTAAAGGATAACTTGTTCTGAGTTTTTTGGATCTTGGTAAATCAACAGTGGTGATTGTTCCTTCTGTATTAATTGCCATATTCAATGTACTTCTACCATTGTAAGTACCAAACTCCATGATCATTGCAGGTTTGAATAAGCGAACTGTCATCACAAGATAAAATAATTCAGTCATTGAGATATTACCTGAAACATACTTTAGACATTTGAAATGAATGGTGGCAAAATCATCGAGATTCATTTCTTCAATTAATTCGATGAAAGATTTGCGTGGTATGATTGGTGTAGGATTACTCATCTTGCTAATGCCTTTCTTTTGCGTTTTAAATGTTCTCTTAGATTCTTCTTTCGTTTTGTTAACCGCTTCATATAAGACTTTCGATTTTGTATCCGTTTGCATCTTTTACAAATTAAGTTCCGTTGTTTAACTGCCCAAAAAGGCCAATTATCATCTTCAATTAATTTAACTTCACAGAATTTACATTTAGGTTCTTCACTTTGAGTAATAAAACGTCTGTGCGCTCCACCTATATGCCCTGCCAATGATTCAGATAAATGAAAAGTCTTTTTGCAATAAGGACATATGTGTTCTCCAATCCTTTTTTTAACTGCGGTTTTATATTTATACATTAACTCTCCTTTATGTGAAAATGCCCCTATCTAATAACATATAATTAATTAAAAGATAGGGGCATATGTAAACACTCCGTTAAAATCATTTATAAATGGGTTTTAAACCTTGCTTTGATTTCATCAGGGCTTTTCTGAATGCAGTTGTTTGTTGTGAAAAAGCTGTCACAGCTTTGTTGGCATTAACTGCTGCTTTCATTTTATCACCATCCTCATAGCAATATTTATTTAGCACATCTGCAAAAGCATCAAACTTCTTTTCTAATGCAGCATATGCTTTGACAACAGCAGCTTCATCACGTTTTAAAAGAGTAAAACCGATAGGTTGTTTTTTGGTGGGTTTCGGCCCAGGTTTCTTACGAACAGTTTTTTTCTGAACTTCTTTGGTTTTAGCCTGAAGATTCTTTCTTCCCTTTGACGTTGTTTTACTTTGAATTGCTTTTTTCATAGTAATCTCCTTACTCAGTTGTTTTTAAAATTCCAACAGGTTTACCCTTTTCCTCTGCCAATACAATAACAAGAGTGTTTACTTTTTTTCCAAACCAATCTGTAACAAGATGAAAAACACAATTTGGAAAAAATTCTTTGAACCAATTGAATTGACCTTTAGTTATATTCCCAATTGATTCAAAATAATAACTATCTTCCAATAAGATAGGTTCTATAAGTTCTTTTTTATCAAAATTAATTTGAAGATCATTTTCACTTAAATCAAAAAGTTGTATCTTCTTTTGAATTTCATTTTTAACTATGAAATCTTCATCAATGGAAAATAACAATATGGAATTGTTATCGGTTAATAATGAATCTGCAAGATAAAGTGTGTCGTTTTCATTAAACAATTGAGAAAGTTTAAATTTTTTGGTAGCTAATTTTTTTATTAATTGTTGTGGTGAACTTTTTGTTTTGACCGATAATTTTTTTCTTACCATGATAACCTCTCTTAATATTCAATTCGATCATATTTATTAAAAAAGTAATTCCAAAGATTAACATTCTGGAGATCATATACATAATCTCTTATGTGATAATTAGAATTAAATTGATCTAATTTATTAGCTATGTTCATTTGAATGATTTGAAAATAAAGTTGCATTGGTTCCCACAAAAAACAACTAAATCTTGGATCTACAAAATTTCGCTTTCTACCATAAGCCGATGAATCGTTGCTTATAGTCCGATTTAGTATATGTTTACATCTGCCGGAAAAAGGTACTGTTTGGTTTTTGGGAATTTTAGCAAAGAAGAATTTAAAATGCATTTTGTTAAAACCATCAAAATAATTGCAAAAGAAACAATAACCAAATTTACAAAACCAATTAGTGTTGAATAAATCAAGAAGTTTTGGAGTTATAAATTTTTCTACATTCTTAGGCCATGAGTTATCTAAGGTTATGTTGGAATCATTTTGTAATATATCTAAATCAACATGCCCATAGTGAGATGCAATTTTGTAAATTTTTTGTCTACGTGTGAACTCCTGTTCTTCAGTCATTAATCGATAATTTATAAATTTAGAGTAAGAAATTTTCAGATGAACTTTTTTCCAATCCGGTAAATTTAAAAATTCGATTTCGTCTTTAATAATCATAAAATTTCCTTTCTGCAATCCAAGTTAAACCATTTAAATATTTTTGTCAAGCCCTAATTGGTTTCCAGAATTTATTCATTCCTCTAACGCCTCTCATTTCCTGATAAACAAATTGCATGAAATGGTCATAATTACATAAATCAATGATACTTGGGCATCTATCAATACTGAAACTTATCCAATCACAATAATCAGAAAGGATGGAATCAGTTTCATATCCATCAATTATTTTTATTTGAGTTAAATTTTTCCGGTATAATTCTCTGCGGTTTTGTTTCATCCGGTTAATTAATAGATCTAAAAATGAATCCAGTTTGTTATTGTTTCTTTTGTATGCGTCTGACCCTTTTTCTTTGTTGTTACGATAAAATGCATTGATGTAAATTCGTTTCCATCGTTTAGCTGCATCAAAGTGTTTGCTACGATATTTAAATAGTTCTTCCTCAAATTTATTATGTTCTTTAATAAAGTATTTTTTCATTCCATTTGATTTACGGAGTAATAATAGTTGATCCAGTTTCCATTTCTTCAGAGTGTTTGCAAGGTAATGATTTTGGGAGCCATACATTTCAATACGTTCAATAATCAACAGGAACTTACTTATATCATTTTCATAATAAAACTTTAACATGTAATTTGTTAAGATTAATAATTTAGTATATGTGAATGAATTAGGATTATCTGTTTTGTGTTTGGAGAATTTTGGATTATCAACATCGTTCCAATAACGCAATATATAATTGGTAACATCATGGTCAAGTGGTTCTTTTGAGAAAAACATTTTAAGATAGTCATGCATTAACTGTTGTATTTCTCTTTTAGCAATAGCATGTCTAACGTTTAATCGTTTAGAACTAAAGAATTTATTGAATTCAAAATCATAGGTATGTGATTCAACATAGGTCAGTATATCCTTTTGTTGATTATCGGGCAAAGAATGCAGTTTAAAGTTAACTGAGGCAAGAATTTCATTGAACTTAGTATGAGCAATATCAGCAGAAGCAGCAATGGGTTTACGAATGGACAGTTTATATTTAGTAATTCTTTTCATATTGGTTCCTTTCTTTAAAGATCTGGCCCTACCCGATTGCTTGCAATCGGTATATTCCGAAGGAATATTATTTCTTAAAGAAGAAGAAATAGATAAACTACTAAAGAGTATGTTATTAGTATATATATAATCTATTAACTGTCGTTGATTTTGAAATGATTTTGGTAGTTTAGATACCAAACGGTTTCGTCTATCTTTGTCAAGGTGAAACCATTTGGTGTGTAGGTGAAACCGTTTGATATTTGGATGATTGATTTTATTGAATAATTTGATTTTGAGAGGATTGATTGGAAGTATGATTGATCGTTGCTGTTTGAATTTTTCTGAGAAGATATGAATTCGGTGAAGGATACCTCTTTTAATTAATCGATTAATTGCCCTGTAGGTTGCTTGTCTTGTTGTTTTCAAACGTTCAGCAAGGGTTTTCATCTTTAGGTAAACTGGAGATCCCCATTGAAAGAAATGATGATGGAGATATTTGATAATTTGTTTTTGTAGAACGGAAAGACCAATATTTTTATAGTAAGATATGACAGAAGAATTTTTGGCCCAAGGACTTCCTTCTAAAGAAATTGTGCCATTGATATAAAATCGGCAATTATTGTAAAATTCAGTGTGTTCATCCCAACAGATCAGCTTATTATTAAATAATGAATTTTTTAGTTGACAGCTTTTAATCTTTGTATTAAGATCTAAATATCTGCTCATGAAAGGTTACTCCTTTTTCCTTTTGTGAGTCACTTTGCCCTATTAAGCGGTTTCTTCCTTTCCTGCTTAATAGACGCTTTGTTCTCCGTTTGTTTTGTGTTTTGTGTTTTTGTTACCCTCCTTCATTAAAGGGGGTTGGGGTTGGTCTCCTGATCCCCTTTAACTCACCATCAACTTCTATTATATCAAAATTCAAGTTTATGTCAAGAATAGTTTTAAATGCTTTACTACAAAGGGTTTACATTAATTCTCATTAAAAGATCTTACGTGGTTGCAATAGTGTTGTGAGAATTGTCCTTGGAATTTTCGTAAAGTCTTAAATCGTGCGCCTTTACGAACATGTTTGAAAGGTGTATTTTTGAAAGGTTCCTGTTGGTAGGTTTTGATGAAACAGGTTAATAGCAGGTGTAGAAGCTGATCCATTGGTATATAATTACCTGTTACTTTTTTAGCTGTGTCTTGAGCCATAATATAGATTTCAGGTTCGGCCTCAACCGTTAATAATAAAAGGTTTTTGGGGTTTGTATTGATTGAAGACATGGGCCTGTTGCATTGAGACTTCAATAACGTTTTAATGTCTTTATTTGTAAGCATCCGGCACAGTTTGTTCATCATAATATTCTGAAAGTCTTTGATAAATGGGAGTTTATCAGGATCATCATTGAATCGATCAATTGTTTTTTTTCGCATTTGATTAAAATCCTTGACAAAATTATATGTTTGCGTTTAAAATAAAAATAAGTTATTATATATAATTGACCTTTTTTATACGGAGGACATGGTGTGATTAAAAAAATCAATCTTGAAATTAAGGATAACGAAAACGAACAGAATAATCAACCAAATATTTTGACCAAATCTAAGCTCTGCCTTTATATGGAAAAGGGTTTAGATATTGAAGGTGCTGCAAAGCTATGTGGCATTTCCAATTATATGCTTTCCGTTTATCGATCCGATCCTGAATTTGAAGAATTTGTTCAAGAGTGTCAAGTCAAATGTGAAGAATCTAATCTGGATAATATAAAGGATGCCGGAGACAATGGTATCTGGAATGCTTCAGCTTGGATTCTTGAAAGAAAATTTCCTGATAAATATGCAAAGAAAGATACTGTACGACATGAGTATGATTTTAAATTATCTTCTTTGCTCCAATTGATTTTTAAAGCGGTTAATCAGCTTGAACCTTTTATTAGACAGTCGTTTATGCAGAAGTTAAATGATCTTGATGTTGATGGAGAAATTATACAATTGCAGGAGCAACAGCTAATAGAATATACGCCTGAGAAAGTGAAAGGACAAGCGACAGGATAAATGGGAACTACAGTATTTGATCAAGACATACGAAAATTTGTAAAGGGATCAATTGCTCAGTTGATGGAAAAGATTGATGTTCCTTATTCAGATATGCTTCCTAAAAAATCTGAGTGGTTTGTTCAAAAGACGTTAAAAGATACCAAAGGAGAATTAGTAGAAAATGAAGCGGTACATAATATTATGCACAGATATATACGGTATGCTAATTCTAAAGGGTTTACAAAGTATCTTATATTAGGAGCATTCGGTCATGGTAAGACTGAGCAAATATGTACCGGATACTTATTATATAGGATAGCTCAAAATCCAAATATATTAATTAAGATAGTTCATGTCTCAGAAACAGAAGCAGTAAAACGTTGTCGGGCAATTCGTGATTACATAACAAAGGATGATGATTTTAAAAGTATTGCTCCTCATATTATACCTACTCCTATTTGGGGATCTCAACGATTTATAGTTAAACGAAATGCAATGTTAAAAGATGGTACTGTTGAAGCCTATGGTGTCATGTCTTTAGCAATTGGTGGTCGTGCAAACCTTATAGTTTTTGATGATCCCCAGGATCTTAAAACCGCAGTACTTGAACCTACCACAAGAGTTAAGATCGAAGATATTTTCAAAAACATCTGGCTAACACGTTTGATACCACAGGAATCAGAAGTTTTGGTTATGATGAATAAGTGGCATGAAAACGATTTAGCTTCAATGATTCAAAATAATCCAATTTGGTCATGGATGAGTATTGCTTGTACAGAAGATAAGAAGAACCTTATTTATAAAGATTCTTTTGGTCGGGAAATGATATTTCCTGTATGGTCTAAATTTAATACGGAAGATCTAATTATAAAACATAAGGAATTAGGCACAAGAGACTTTGATAGAGGTTATCGTTTAATTCCTTATACTGATTCAGATAAAACCTTTCCTAATTTTCTTAAATGTTGCCATTACGGTATCTCTCCTAAAGCACCTATTGAACATGAATCTAATTGGTTGTTTATTGGTGGTATTGACTTTGCCGGATTGCAAAGGCCAGGAACAGTAATGAGTTGTTTAGCTGTTCATAAAAAATCTGGTTTAAAAGTTCCTCAAGAAATAGTTATGCTTAGAGGATCAGGAGATGTAACTGAATACATGATGCGTTGGTATCGCAGGTATGGTTGTGAATTGTACATGGCAGAAAACAATGGTGTTCAGGAAGCATTAATTGATATGTTGATTTCCTCTTTAGGTGAAGATAAACATAAAAGATTTGGAATTAAAATTGAAGGATTTTTAACTGGACGTAATAAAGCTGATCCAATTACAGGATTGCCAAGCATCGAAAAAGAATTTGAAAATCAAGAATGGATGTTTTGTTATCCTGAAGCACCTAATATAAATAATATGGATGAAAGAAATCCTTGGCATAAATTATATTCGGAATACAAACATCATCCATTTTATGAAACTACAGATATAGTAATGTCTCTTTGGTTTTGTCGGGAAGGTGTCAAGAGTTTATTACGTGGGTCTTCCGGCCCTCATGTGTACTAATCTCAAAACACGTTAAAACATACTAAAGTATGATAGCGTAGGAGAAAAATTATGCGATTCGGGCCACTTGAAATTAATTTTAGATCGAAAAGCTATGAGCAGTTGTCAACAATGATCAGAAGGGAGAAAGCAGGAGAAGTTACTAATTTAAAACAGCAACCTAAAGCACAGTTACAAGAATATAAATCATGGGCTTATTCTTGTGTTAGTTTAATTTCAGATAGAATATCAACATTGCCCTTTTCGTTTTATCGTAAAAGTACTGAGGAAGAATTAACTACAACAAGTAAAAGTTATAAAGTTTATACCAAACCTTTTTATCATCCTAATGATTTTATGAGTTTTCGTTTTATAAAAGCATTTGTTCAAATTCAATTAGATATGTGTGGAATGGGTGTTCTTTGGAAAGGATATAATAAATTAGGACAAGTGTGGGAACTTTGGCCTTTGAATATGAATGATTTTATGAAGGTTGATGTTGAAGGTGAATTAACTAAACCACAAGTTAAATATGTTTTTAAAAGTGGTATGAATTTTATTGATTTTGATATTAATGAATTAATTGTTATTAATTATGTGCATCCAACAAATCCTTATATTGGAGCAAGTCCAATACAAGCACAAGCGTATGCTCAAGATATTGATAGTTATATTGAAGTTTATGAGAGAGACTTTTTTAAGAATTCTGCCCGAATAGATTTTGCTTTAACTACTGAAGAAGCACTTGATCAAGATAAAGCAGATGAAATCAAATCACGTTGGAAAGCAAAATATGGACAAACATATCACGATGTAGCTGTATTAGATTCAGGATTAAAGCCAGTTCCATTACAATATGCAAATCGTGATTTTGAATTTTTGAACCTTGCTCAATGGACACAACAAAAAGTATTTGCTGCTTATCGTGTTCCTAAATCTAAATTAGGATTTGGAGAAGGTGGTAGATCAGGTGATGTTCAAAGTGATATATCATTTAATAGAGAATGTATTCAGCCAAGACTTTCAATGTGGGATGAAGAATTGACTGAAGGTATTCTAACAACGTTTCATGATGATATTTCTTTTAAACATAATAATCCAATCCCAAGAGATCGTTTAATTGAAGTACAAGAAGGAAGACTTCATGTATCTGCTCCAACGTTAACTATAAATGAATTTAGAAAAACAACACATAAACTTGAAGCAGTTGATGGTGGTGATCGCTTGCTTGTTTCAAAAGATATGATTCCTTTAGATCGGTTAGATGAAGTTATTGATGCACAGCTTTTAGCTCAGACAGCAACCGATGATGAAGATGATGATCGGGATGATGAGCCTGATTCTCATGTAAATCCTGATGGATCAGATGATCGAGATGATAATCCTACTGATGATAGAAGTTTAGATAACGGTCATTTTAAACTTCTTCATGAAGTACTTAGAAATACATTAAATGATTATATTAAAGAAAAACTTTTTTTAATTAATCCTAATGAACATTTTGAAAATAATCTTAAATATATATTTGTTGATATAACGTGTGGTATGGTTATTCATATACTTGAGTACTTAGGAGAAAAAACAATCTTTGATGATATCAATGTAACAGATTGGATCGCTCCAACGGTGGGTAAGGTAGTATTTGAGTATAAGAATACATTGTTTAAAAACCCTAAATGGAAAGATTATGATTGGAATGATTATATTTTAAAACAATTAGATTCAAATCCAAGACTTTCAAAAATTACAAATTCCTTATCCAGAGCATGTATTAATTATGCCAAATGGTTGATCTTTAGTAAGCGAAATGAGGTAATGGTGTGGGTAATAAATAATAATGATTGTGGACATAAAGGTAAGTTAAAAGACATTGATTCTAAAGATCATTTTCAACTTGGTAACATGCGTGTGAGATTTCCAAATGAAATATTAAATTATTCTTGCGATTGTACAATAGTAAAGGAGTAAATTATGTCATATGAAATTTTAGCAAAAGATGGTCGAGCTATTTTAAAGGATGATGTGCCAATCAGGGCAATGGATGTTACAGTGGAAAAAATTGAACAGTTGGATGATACTAATAAGTCTTTTGTTGCTATAGCTTCAACAGAAGATGAAGATCGAGATAAAGATATTATCCGGCAGGAGGGATGGGATCTTAAAAATTTTAAAAAGAATCCAATGATTCCCTGGGGTCATAATTATTTTGGTGTTCCAATTGCACGATCTTTGCGAACATGGGTAGATCATGATACAAAGAGTCTTTTGTTCAAACCTCAGTTTGATGCTGATGATGAACAAAGTATGAAAATTTTTAATAAATACAAAAATGGTTTTCTTACTTCTTTTTCTGTTGGTTTCAGAGGAATCAAATTTGAATATCGTGATGAAGATGATCGTTGGTGGGGAGGAATAGAATTTCTTGAACAAGAACTTCTTGAAATTTCTGGTGTTACAATTCCTGCTAATCCAAATGCGAGAACTTCTTTTCATGGTGGAGATAAAGTACAAAATCTTTTACAGTTAGGTTATCCTACAAAATTTGCTGAAACTGAAAGTGGTTTTTTTTATCCGGTACGTGAATTAGGAGAGTTTATTAATCCTGAAATTAAAGAAATTGCAGAAGGTATTCAAGCAGTTTATGCAAATACTATTACTTGTATAGATAAAGGAGAAATTGAAGAACCTATTGTTATTGGTTATTATTTTGATCCGAATATATGGAATACTGGAGAAGTTAAATTTTGGATTAATGATAATATTGATAACAGTTATAAATTTCATTATTATGATTGGAAATGGATGGATAAGGAAAATGATTTTGCAATTGAGGAAAAAGAAATTGATAAAGAAATTCCTCATTATGATGAACCTATTAAACTCATGACAACGGAAGATATTCCTGCTGATGATGAAGATGATAGCCTTCAAAATGAGACATTGCTTCAAATTACTGAAGCAGTTGAAAAGGTAATGAAGGAACAAATGAATAAATTGGTAGAATCTCTTGCTGATGCTTTTGATGAAGTTTTTGCTAAAATTTTAACACAACTTGACGATATCAAAAAACTCATTAATGAAAAAGAACTTGTTTCTGATCTAAATTTGGATAATAATGATAATGTTGATGATGATTCTGATCCTGATAAGTCTAAATCAAAAGACAATGATGAAATTGAAATTGATGATTCGTTAATATCCCCTGACGATGATAAATCCAATTCTGATGAAACCATTGAAATTGATGATACTATTTTAGGATCAAAAGTAATTGCCGATACGGTTAATGGTGCTTTTAGGCAGAAATTAAAAGAAACATTTAAGTCTGTATTAAAAATCGAAATTTAAACTACTAATTATTATAGGAGGAATATTGTTATGAAACTTAACAAAGATGAACTTATTACTCTGTTAAATACCCAAGTTAAAGATTATATGGCAGGAGATGATTTTTCCGGTGTAGTCAAGGGTACGGTACAGCAGATGATCGATGATTTGCAAAATGATGTGGAGCATCCATTTAGTAAGCAGCAAACCAGACACATCATTGAAGACACCGCTACTTTTAGGATTGATGGTGGTGTTGTTCATACCGAAAAAGGCTCAGTTATCAATCTTAACAACAAATCAAATCCCTGGATAAAGTGTTCTGAAGAAGTATCCAAATGGGCAGTAGACTTTGCTGTATATTTGAAATCCGGTATTGTTAGCAAGTTTTTGTCAGAATCAATTGATGATGAAGGTGGTTATCTTGTACCGGAGGAATTCCGTAACATGATGATCATGTATGATTCGGAAGATACGCTTGTTTGGGGCAGATCAACCGTTTGGCCTATGAACGGTGAAAAGATCCAGTTTCCGAAACTCAATCAAAATCCTGATGTAGAAGACAATGGCTTTGATCACTTTGCCGGAGTCTCTTTTGGATGGGTTGAAGAAGGTGGAGAGAAACCCGAAACCGAACCGACCTTTGGTATGGTCGAAATGATTGTTCATGAACTCGCAGGATATACGGAAATCACCAATACCTTATTGGATGACTCTGTGATTAACTTAGTTAATTATTTGACTCGTCTTTTCAGAGCAGCATGGTATTGGTACACCGACAAATCCTTTATACAAGGCACAGGAGGAAAACAGCCTTTGGGTATCATCAACGATCCTGGTGTACTTTCCGTTTTCCGTCAGACTTCTTCTACCATTGTATTTGATGATTGTTTGAATATGGAATCACGTATGCCTGCTGTTTTTGACAATGGTTCCGTATGGTTTATTACAAAACAAGGGCGTACAGCCATTCGTGGTCAGAAAGTTTCAGGATCTTCCGATGAACTCGTATTGCAGGAGATGTACGGAGATCACACTAAGGGTTATGATATGACGATCCTGGGAAAACCTGCTTATTTAGCAGATGGTAAAATTCCTGCCCTTGGATCTACCGGAGATCTAATTCTTGGAACGTGGTCATGGTACTATATTGGATTCCGTCAGGACTTCAGTATGGATTCTTCACGCCATTTTAAATTCCGTAATAATAGAACGGCACTCAGATGTTCCGGTCGTCTTGATGGTCAGGCAGCAATTCCGCAAGCCTTTGTCGTTTTGGATGCTGCTACTTCCTAATTTTTAAATAGGAAGTGATTCTTAATTAAAAACTAATTTTTTTATAAACTTATTACGGAGGTAATTATTATGTTTGATATGCTTAACAATTACAAATTCGGATATTTTCAGCAAGCAGTTTCCGATGCTGCCGGAGCAGCAGCTAATGCTCCTGATGATAATGGTGTTGATCTTTGGACAGCTTCACAATTGCCCAATAGTGTTCTTATTATTGCTGATGTAGGTAGTATTGGTTCAAGTGGAACTTTGGATTTGATTGTGCAAGATTCATCAGATCAATCAACTTGGGATGCAGATTTTATTACTGTTGCCCAAATTGTTGCTGCCGGACTTTATCTCATTGAGGTATATGATCCTAACCGTTATATTAGGGTTAATGTTAATGTTTCTGTCGATGCTGTTGTTCATTCATTGCTTTATATGACTTATGAAAATCAGCGTAGACCTGTAACGCAGGTAGGCACAAGTCCAACATTGACTTATGGTACTGGCAGAAAACCAAAGGTGTCTACTTCTTAATTCTGGTTGTAGGAATTGTTAATACTGGAATTGTAGGCGTAAGGGTAGATATTCCGGTATCTACCCTTTTTTTCTTAGGAGGTTATCATGAAGGTAAAAGTAAAGTTGTTAGATCGGAATCTTATTAGACATTTTGGTGGAGTTATACAGGAAATGGAAATTGGTATGGCAAAACGTTATATAGAACAAGGAAAAGCGATTTTTAATGATTCAAAAAATGAAATGAAAATGGAATATGGCCCTCCAAATAATAAAGCAATATTTCAGGCTCCAGAAGATAAAGCCTTGGAGGATTATTCTAATCATCGATATCCTGGCCCTGGAGATAAACTTTTTCCACATATAAAAAGGATAAGGAAAGATGGCCTTAAATGATAATGCATTAATAGATATTGATTATTATGCTGTAATGTCGGAAAGTAGTCTTGATCTTGGTGAAAGAAATATTATAGAAGCTATGATTGAAGCT
>Ga0070723_10000116_pt1 | contig 21677 bp, 18 predicted proteins | sample tdAd002_FD_67277 | JGI IMG/M metagenome (GOLD analysis project Ga0070723, IMG submission 67277) | Marine sediment microbial communities from the Atlantic coast under amendment with organic carbon and nitrate - tdAd00.2 | ecosystem: Environmental > Aquatic > Marine > Coastal > Sediment | place...
ATTCTGCTGCCCGCCACATTCGCATCAAAATGGTTCGCAATTCCGGCGCTCGCGGAGACCGTCGGGGGCCTGCCTTTCATCGTGCAGTTCCCGCTGGCCATCGTTGTGGCTGACCTGTGTCAGTACGCCATCCACCGGGCCTTTCACAAGATTTCATTCCTTTGGCCGTTCCACGCCGTACATCATTCCATAAAGACAATGGACTGGATCGCCGGCTCGCGATCGCACTTCGTCGATATTCTTGTTACGCGGAGCCTGATCCTCATTCCAATGACTCTTCTTGGTTTCACGCAACTTGTGATGGCCTCGTATCTTATCTTCGTCGCATTCCACGCCACCTTCTCACACACGGACTTCCGTCCTCGTACAAGATGGCTGGAGCCCTACTTTGTAACGTGCCGCTATCACCACTGGCACCATGCGGCGGACCCGGAGGCAGCCGACGTCAATTTCGCGATCCATTTTCCGTTCATCGATCGCCTGTTCGGGACTTACCATCTGCCGAAAGACGCCTGGCCGGAGAGCTACGGCCTGATCGGTGCTTCAATGCCGCCGGGGTTCTTCCGCCAGTTTGTCTACCCGTTCAAACGGAACTAGTCCGCCGTCAGAGGGCGACTTCCGCGAGCACCAGGTCGTCTGGCTTGACCGTTCCCGTCTTGGAAGGCTTGACGAGCCCCAATGCGCTCATGGCCCGGACAGTCATATAGCCGAAATCGTATTCGGCGGGATCGTGTGAAGTCCGCAGGAGATGCGGATAGTGATGATGATTGTTCTGCCAGCAGGCACTGAAGGTCGCCGTCACCGGTAGCCAGTCGCCGATGTTCATCGCGTTGTCACCGGCATCGTCATAACGCCGCCAGCCCCAGCGACGGTCGTGCGTCCAGTAGTTCTGCACCATGTTTACCCAAAGCGCGAAAACCCGCACGCCAAACCAAACGCCGACGGCGAACTTTAAATCCCGGACGAACAACCACAGAAAGCCGAGGCTGATAAAATGAGAGGCAACCATAAACACGGGATGAGAGACCAAACGGAACGGCCAGGTCTTCAGGATGTCATCGGTCGCCATGTCCTCTTTGCACGGGTAGGGAACAAGGCAGAGATACATCGTTTTCCAAAAGCCGTCGGAGCCCAGTTTGTTGGGATCACCGGCATGGTCGCTGTACTTGTGATGCAGTCGGTGGCGACTGACCCAGCTTACGGGATCGACGTAGACGCCGATCGTGTTATTGACGAGCGTCAAGGCCTTAATGAACCACACTTTGTAATCCAGAGCGCGGTGCGCAATACCCAGGTGGATCATGTCCGAAAGATATAACCCGGCAATGAACCATGAAATTAGCAGGTAGCCAAACCCAACGACCATTCCCCACCATGGACCGAGCCAGGGCGGCGCGAGGAAGGCTGACAACAGGAGCTGAAGCGCGAGAGTGGCATAACCTAACACGTTATATATTTTCATTATCAAGCCCCACAAAGCCGGTTGAACAGGAATCGGTGCCCACCAAGCTATGGTACTGGGGCCGCGATGGCAAGGCGTGCAGCTGCGCTAGCGTTTTGGTGGCGCGAACAAACTCAGGTCAGGTTTGGCGTTGCTTCCTGTCAGTGACACCATTTCGTAGCGGACCAGTCCATTGCTCGTCGTCGCCCAGTCGGGTACCAGTAAATTACCGAAACGCCGCAAGGGACCGAATACGTACTGGTACTGGGTGGTTGCCCAGATAACCGGCTCCTTCCTTGCGTTCAGCAATATCCAGCCGTGAGCCTCGCCATCGGGGCCGACGAATTCGAGGGCAAGCGTCCCTGGCACACCTTCTATTTGCCCGAAACGAATCTCGAATGAGTCGTCGCCACGAGCGACGGCGCGGGCAAGCCGGTAAATGCTATAAGGCGCTCGTTCCATGGCATTCGCAAGCGCCTCATCACTGCCGCGTGCAAACACATCGTTTGTGACAGTCCAATAGTGATGCTCCGGGCTGTACGCGCGAGTGCGTTTGTAGAGCTCGTTTTCCATAGTGACCCAGGAGCGCGGCCCGGTCAGGTCCAGGATTTCGTTTTCGAGGTAACCATCGGGACGATTGATGACATCCCATTCATGTACGAAGTGAACGCTCTCAAGATCGCGCCAGATTGCCGCACCGCCCATCGTTTCAACCATCGCCCTGGCGTCGGCAATCGCCGCTGGATCGCCGCGAAGCGCACCCGGCTCCTGGGCAACGACTTGCTCGGGAATAGTTATCAGGCACAGCAGGACACTAGCCATCGTCAACTTGTACTTCATACTGCACGCCGTTTGGATTCGTTCCGTTGAGAATAAACCGTGAGTAAGGAACGGACAAAGCGAATGCGACGAAATGCTCTTAGTTCGCGACGGAAAAGGACCAAATGCAGCGGCCAATTGACCAGAACATCCAACGCCCAGTAGCTAAATTTGGCCCTAGTCATGGTCGTTGGAGTAACTCCATGGACAGTGCAACAAGCGGTCAACTTGATCTGCGCAGGCACCGAAAAGTCCGCAACTATTTCTCGCGTGTGCCTTTGGCGAGCGGCGCACTCTGCGCGTTGCTCGTGCTGCCGGGCTGCATGATCGACAGGGTCTACAAAATGCGCACTCAAATGTGCGATACGGAGGACAGTATTCAGATCGCTGAAGGCGATGGGGTTCACGTGTCTTTTCTCAGCCCTGTGATCCATACCAAGGACGTGAAGTGGCTGTCAGGTGTCCAGCCTCATTCGGAAGCTTATGCACAAGACCAGCTAACCATGCGCTACATCGTGAGCAAAACTGGTACTCCGGATGCTGAAGACTTTGCAGTGCCCATAGATCTTGGTTTCCGCAAGATTGACGGTGACTTCAAGCTTGCGCAGGTGGACGTGACAACGGAATTACCTTTCGATTTCGGCCCAGAGCGAATCGATCGGATGACAGCATCTGCGTGCGAGAACGACCTCAACCCATTCACGCGGCAGGTAGCCTTGACCCTCGCTCCGGAAGACCTGGAGGAATTGCCAGGGCGGGATGAAGTCATCAGCCTGGTGGGGACGCCAGTTTGGGCGAGCGATGATGAAACAAAGCTGCGTTACGAGTTTTCAGTCGCGGGAACGGCGGAAGACACAGGGCTGTTCGTCGTTAACCTGGAATATGATGAGTCGGGCGCCAGGCTGCTCGGCATGACCAGCTCATACTCGTACTTCAAGTTTAGTGCGGATTTTCAAAGTGGGGAGGTCTCTACAGCTTTTCTCTACTAGTCGACTCCGTGCAAAGTCAGGAACATCGCCTTGTCGAGCGTGACGAAAAAGTCCTGGTACGTCGCCGCGTCGGTCACGGGATTCTCGCCAATGCGCGAGTTCGCCCGCACCGACACGCGCTCGTCGCCCCGTTGTACGACCGTTACCGTCATACGCATCGTGTACTCGTGATAACGGGTCGCCGTGATCGTACCGAGCTCGGCCTCGGCCTCGTCTATCGTGAAACCCAGGTCCTGCAGGGTCGCGACGACCGAACGCATGGTCAGTGCCTTGTCGAGCGTGTCGTACTGGCGTGTCTGGATTTGTCGCGCCTTGAGCGTGGCGCCACTACCCGAGACGCCCACGGGCGTCGTCGTGGCGCAACCCGCAAGGCATAAGAAGCCAAACAAAAGTATGGACTTTCTGATCATGATTCGGTCACCTCGATAAACAGCGCCTGGCGCAGGTTGTCGAATACCTCCTGGTAGATCTCCGGCGTTGTAATGCGCTCGAGAATCTTTACCCGGTCCTCTTTGTCGAAGATGACACGCTGTATTGTCACCCTGACAGAGTACTCACCGCCGCGTGCAAGACTAGGTAATACCACCATCGTCAAAATGATGCGCTGGTCGTCTTTCGCAGTCGACATGTTGCTGCAGCTGAAGCTACTGTAGCCACTGCCAACAGCGCAAAGGAGGTCAAGAAAAAAGAGTCCAGCCTTTTCCCCGGCGTCATCGGCGTCGCTGACCTTTGAGGCGGATATGACGCCAAGCGGTTTCTCCATGCCGTCGACGTTGAATTCCATGTCCTGCAACACTGCGATCGTCGCGGTCAGGATGGACGCTTCCGACGGTGCTGCGATTTTACGCGTCTGTACAGAGCGTACTTCGAGCGTGCTCTCTTCGAGCCGAAGGGCGTTTTCCGGGACTTTTGCGGTCGCACAGCCGGACAGAAGGATGACAAGCACCGCTCCCAGCAACGGGAAACGCGAATTGTCGGTTCCCCGGTACATCAGAATTGTGACGAGTGATACGAGAAGTCACGCACCATGTTGTTCTCATCGAACTTGATGATGACGGTCAGGGTGCGTTGGCTTGTCGACGTCGAGCCCGAGCTGGTCGAACCAATCCCGGCGCCGCCGCCCGAGCCGCCAAAAACAAGACCGACTATTGTGCCGCTGCTCCTCGAATAGGTAACGTCGGACGAGATCTTGTCGTAGATCCATGTTTCGTTGCGCCGGTCGTCGCTGGAGACGATGTTCGGTGAGCCGAGGACTTCAGCCACTTCGGCCGCCGACATACCCATGCGAACCTCGCGCTGCACCGTGCCGACCGTCAACCTGTTGGTCTCCTCCGCGGCCCGGACGTCAGTGGCATGCTGCTGTGCACTGCAGCCGGCTAACAGGATGCCCGCCAGGGCTGGCACTGACAGTATTTTAAGAATATTCATCATGTCGTCCTCTTTGTTAGATGGCGTGTCATGTCGAGTATTCAAAATACGCCTGTCCCGTTGTTAGTCATGATCACTGCCTGATGTTTTCCTGAGGATAGGATGATGTCGTCACACCGCTATAAGGTGCCGGGTTTGCTGACGCTTACACTGCTATGCGCCAGGGGTTAAGATTGCGTTGCAGGCTTGTGTCCCGGACTCTTGAGGGACCGGCCGCCAAACACAACAAGCGCAGGGAGTATCGGCTGCGGATGAAGCCGGTCGTCAGGAATCTTGCCCGAATATTGCTCGCAGTCGTGGTGCTCGCGGTCGCTGCTGTGTTACTTGGATTTGTGCCATTTCCCGCGGGATTCATCCGGGCACCTGTCGAAAGCGCTGTGCGCGATGCCACCGGGCTGGACTTGTCCATAGACGGGCCCATCACCCTGCGACTGGGTCTGATGCCCGAGGCCACCACTGGTGACCTCGTACTTGGGGATCCGACGGGTGGTCCACTGCTTGAAGTGGATTTCCTGCAAGCGAGGAGCGGTCTGTTCGCTCTACTCGGTGGCCGCGTACATCTGCGGCACCTGAGTGCGAATGGCATCCGCGTCGACTACTGCAGTCCGATGCCCACATTTTCCGACGATTCAGACGATGACACCACGCCACCGTCCGTCGCTGTAGATGCTATCGAGCTCGATCGTATGACGGTTCGCTGCGGCCCGCCTGCGCAGAAAGACAAGTTGCAGATCGTCATCCCGCGATTACACGGCTCTGCGCCCGCGAGCGGGTCGATGCACATGGAAGCGGACGGCAGCGTGTCCGGAATCGATTTCACGCTAACCGCGACGGGTGGCGAACTGGATGCATTTCTCGCCGGACCGGAGTCGTTCCCGCTGCAGCTCTTACTTGATTCCGGAGCCACGTCGGTCAGCGTATCGGGAAGCCTGCTGACTCCGCTGGAAGAACCGGCCGTCGACGCAGAAATCGCGACTCACTCGTCTGATCTGCAATCGCTGGCGAACGCGTTCGACGTGAGCCTACCCGCCCTTGGTGCGCTGCGGGCGCAGGGTCGCATCCGGGCGGACGTCGAGTCCATGGAATTCGTCGAGTTCACCGGCGCACTCGGCAATACTCACGCCAGCCTCGACACCACTGTGGACCTGTCCGGTGAACGCACGCACATTGAACTGACGGCCGTGTTGGATCAGCTCGACCTCGCGCCGTTCCTCGATAACAGTCCGGCTGCTAATCACCGCGACAAGGCCCCGGAACAAACTGACTTCGACCTCCAGCCGGTGCTGGATGTTTTGGACGATTTCGATGCCGAAGTGCAGCTAACCGTGCGGCGCGTGCTCGGTGCATCTCTCGAAGCTGGCGCCATTGAACTTGCCGGAAATCTCACTGATGGCGTCGTCGAAATCCAACCGCTCGTAGCGGACTTGCTCGGTAGTCGTGTGTCCATTGCGGCCAGTTTCGACAGCCAGTCCCAGTGCCCCGAACTGAAGCTGTCTGCAAGCGGCGGCGGACTGGACCTCACCACGCTGAGCCCCTGGCTGGACCTCGATGCACCTCTTGGCGGGCGCATCGACACCGTGAACCTGGAAAGTTCGAGCTGCGGAACGAATCTCTTGCGTCATCGCGATTCGCTGCGCGCGGAGATAGGCATTACCGGTGGCCGTATGAGTCTCGGTGACGAATCCTTCCCACTTGCGGCAGATTCAGTGCAACTAAACATCGAGCCCGGCGAGCGTAGCCGGGCGCGCCTGGTGGGCAAGCTTGCGGACGAACCGATTAACGTAACACTCGTCACGGGATCACTCAATGCACTACTGGGCCCCGACACCTGGCCGATTAATCTCGATGCGCGGGGTGCTGGAGGCCGCCTGAAGCTCGGTGGGCGCGCTGGGGTCGCGAACGGCAATGCCGTGCTGGATGCACTGGTCGAGTTCGACGCGCCGCGAATCGGGACACTGCATTCATGGACCACTGTCTCGCCCGAGGCAACGACACCGTTACGAGTAGAGACAAGGCTACGCATCGACGAGTCCACTGTCGTTGCGGAGGCGATGGCGTTGTCGCTCGGTCGATCAGATCTGGGCGGCAGCGCCGTCTGGCATTACGAGGATGACCCGGACACATTGGCGCTTACGTTACGCTCGAGTTACCTGGACCTCGCCGAAATCGATGCTGTTTTTCCAGCGGCGACCGTCGAAACTGATCCAGCCGGTGTAGCCGATGATGATACCCAGCCAGTCCCGGCGAGGTTCACGTTGCCCCCCGTCGACCTTGACGTAAAGTTCGACGCGGTGAACGGCGGTCGCCTCGAACTGCAGGAGCTAGACGTCAGCGGTCGACTTCGCCAAGGCCTCATCAATGACGGTCGCGTCATTGTCACCATCGAAGACGATGTACTCCTCCGTGGGAGTCTGGACCTGGACTTGCGGCATTCCCCGGCAGAAGGAGCGCTCAATGTTGCCGCTGAAAACGTGGACGTCGGCAGGCTGTTGAGCAAACTCGGCATCGCTGATGATCTGCGCTTGCAAGCTGACGGACTGGAACTGGCGGTGAGTGCCGAGGGAGATACACTGATGCAGTTCCTGCTGAATGCTTCTCTGGAAGCCGACTTGCGGGGTTTTTACTGGTATATCCCGGAGGACGATGAGGCGCCGGGAGAGGAACTGCGGAAGGCGTTCGATCTCAGCCTGTCGGAATTGAGACTGACGGCGGGACCGGACCAACTCGCGACCTGGGCGGCGAGCGGTCGGACGGACGACGTGCCGCTGGAGCTCTGGATGGAAACGCCTTCGTTGTCTGACATGCTCCGGGATGCTGCAGAACTACCGCTCACGCTGGTGGTGGCTGCCGGCAACAACGTCGCGAAGCTCGAGGCGCGCATCGATCGATCAGCGGAAGAACGTTTTCTCGCCCACGTCCTGGTCTCCGGTCAAGTGGTGGAGAGCGCGGGTCGCGACCTCGCACAGCTCCAATCCCTGCTTGCGGACTATGAACTTCGCACCGACATCATCCTCACCGACGATGAATTCACACTGCCTGATATTCAAATGCGCCTCGGAGACAGCACCGCAAACGGTAGCTTTGTGATTCCTCGAGGCGGTGGGCGACAGCGCTTCGATTTGATGTTGCACGCTTCCCACCTGCAGACGGACGACCTTCTTTACTGGTCCCGAGATTTTCCTGACGCGATTGATGCAGAAGATCAACTCGCCGATGAGAAGATCGCCAGTGACGCGGACGAAGCGCAGCGAGGATTCTTTCTCTTAGTCAACGACTATATTTCCAGATTCAGTGAGAGCAATGATATTAACGTCAGCATCATTGTGGATGACCTGCGTTCCGGCACGGACCAATTGGGTGATGCAGAGCTGGGCCTTTTTGTCGATGACGATGAATTCATTCTTAGCCCGGTCAAGATCCACCTGCCAGGTGGTGATGTCGATGCGGAGTACACGCTGAAAGTCTCTGACGGGCACTACAATGGCAGCCTGAAAGTCCATATACAGGCGTTGCGCTATGGCGGCTTGTTGCGTCTCGTGGACGATGAATCGGAAGCACGAGGTGTGCTATATCTCGATACAGAGCTCAGTGCCGATACCGAATGGTCGCCGGACCTGGTCCCGTTCGATCTCCTCCTCAACAATGCGGACGGCTCCTTCAGCCTTGCTGCCTGGCCGGAGAACGCCGAGGCTGGCTTGCTGGATCTTTGGAGTGCAAACCTCTTGCTCGCCCTACTGACAGGTGGCGCCTCCGAGGAACCCTCGTTGATGAATTGTTTTGTCGCACGACTGGAAGTTGAAGACGGTGTGATGGAGACGGGCACGATGCTGCTGGATTCCACGGACACGATTATCCGCGGGCGCGGCAAAATCGACCTCAAAGAAGATCAACTGGAACTGCTCGTCGCGCCCCAGGCCAAGCGCGAAAAATTTCTGAGCATGTCGACGCCCGTCATGGTTACGGGGCCGTTCGACGATTTCGAGATCGGCATAAAGCCTGGTGGATTGTTTGGGATGGCGATGAAGTGGTGGATGAGCCTGATCTATGTACCGTTCAAATGGCTCACGGGAGATCCATTTCCTGCCGATGGGGCGTCCACCTGCTTCAAGGCCATGGACTGGGACCTCACGCCGGAAATGCACGAATATTTCCTGCAACGAGATTTCAGCGTGCCGCCCCCGATACATGACGACTGATTCGTTTCGCATTCTTGGTCTCTTGCATCGGTATGGTCGTCAGTCTTAAGCCAGGCTACTACTAGGTCTATGATATTATTTTATCCTGTCAAGAATCCGCTGCGTTCCCCGCTGGAGGGGGCGGCAAGTCCGAAGTTCCAGGGAGTGCGGACATGAGGCCATCAATCGTATCGCTGTTCGCTATTGTTGCGGTTAGTGCGGTGACAAATACGGCAGCGCAGGAAAGTGAGTACGCCGGTTTTGACGATCCTTTTCGTATTTATCTCGGGGGTTTCTGGGCAAGTGTCGACTCGAAACTGAGCATCAACAGCGACATCCTGCCGCCGCTCCCACCCGTTGATGTGGAAGACGTATTGGGTGTCGAGGACAGTAAAGGTGTCGCCTGGGGTGGTATTGCCTGGCGTATTTCGCAACGCAACATGCTCGAATTCGAGTACTTTGCGTTGAAACGCAATGGCGGCAGGTCAGACACATATACACCTCCAATTCAGGTTGGCGATACGTACATTGAAGGTGGTTCTATGGACACTTATTACGATACCGCTATCAGCCGACTTACCTATGGCTTCTCGATCATCCGAAAGGAACGCAGTGATCTGCAATTAAAAGCAGGCCTGCACATAGCGGATCTTGAGGCCGGGCTTCAGCTCAACGGTTTAGTGTGCGACCCGACAACAATACCGTCGGTACCACCCGGTTGCCCGGCTGCGAGCACAGGCGTTGAGTCACAAGACGTCAGCGCGCCACTGCCACACTTTGGTATTTCATATGCGTACGCGATTTCGCCTACGCTTGCATTCAACGTCCAGGCTATGGGGTTCGCGATCGAGATTGATGACATCGACGGCTCTATCATAGAATTGGACGCTGACATTGCATGGCAACCCTGGCGGAATTTCGGGTTTGGCGTCGGCGTCAGGTATTTCAATACGGACGTTAGCGCCAAAAACGCTGACCTCAATGGCAGCTTCGAGTTTGAATATCTGGGTCCGACTTTGTACGTGCATGCTACGTTCTAATTGAGCATCGACCCGAACGATGAATTGATTATACTATCGACAGTTTCCACAAGATCTGATCTACGGAGCAAAGCAATGCAATCTCAATCACGACCCCACTTTTACCATGTTCTCCTGCTGTTCCTGGTTGCCGTTTTGGCGGGATGTGCAAGTGGCTCGAAAATTCGGTCCGACTACGATCCGGCGGCAAACTTCGGGGCATACAATACGTACAACTTCTTTGCGGACGCTGGTCCGGATAACACCAACTATCAGAGCTTCTTTTCCCAATACATGGTCGCCGCTATTACGATCGAAATGGAAAAACGCGGTTACACCAAAGCCAACGACCCCGATCTTTGGGTTAACTTTAATGCCAATCTCCAGGACAAGACCAAAGTAACCACAACGCCGTCGACGATGTCTGGCGGCTACTACGGGTATCGGGGCGGATATTACGACCCTTGGGGTGGCTATGGTTATGGAACAGAAACTCGCGTATCCCAGTACACTGAAGGCACGTTCAATATTGATCTCGTTGATAATGCACGTGACAAACTGGTGTGGGAAGCTATCGCCGTCGGGCGCGTTACACAAAAGGACCTTGATAATCTGGAGCAGATTGTGATGGAAGGCGTGCCAGAGTTCTTTGTCAAATATCCGTTTGTTGCAGGTGACCCGGTTCCTGTACTGACCGAGTGATTGTTATTGCCTGATTCCAGGTAGTCACTCGCGGGACAGCGCTCATGTTGCGATTGCTGCATCGGACCATACCCATCCTTGTTGCATCGCTGCTGGGCGCTTGTGCCAGCGTCGATTTCGACTACCCCAAGCCGCCATCGAGCGCACTTCTTGACACAGAAGATACCTATCTTGGCCAGGAGCTTGCGGGAGTAACTGAGCAACAGCCAGGAGAGGCGGGGTTCTATCCGCTTGCCGACGGCATTGACGCGCTCGCCTCTCGATTACTACTGGCGGAGCGCGCCGAACGCAGCATCGACGTCCAGTACTATCTGATCAAGAGCGACATCACGAGCAACGCATTCATCAGGTCTCTTTTGCGGGCGGCCGATCGCGGAGTACGCGTTCGACTATTGCTCGACGACGTGTTCACAGGCGGTTACGACGCGGGCATGGCCGCTCTTGACTCCCATCCAAATTTTGAAATCCGTATTTTCAATCCGTTCGCGAATCGGTCTGCCCGATTCGTAGACGGAATTACCGGTTTTAGCCGCATCAATCGACGCATGCACAATAAGTCGTTCACGGTAGACAACCAGATAACGATCATTGGCGGACGCAATATCGCGGATGAATATTTTGCTGCTGGGGCCGATGTCAATTTCGGTGATCTGGACGTCATGGGAATCGGTCCTATCGTCGCCGAAGTATCAGAAATGTTCGATAGCTACTGGAATCACGAGCGTGCCGCGCCGATCGAGGCATTCGCCAAGATGCCCGATGATCCGGCAGCAGAACTGGAACGCATACGCGCTGAGTTGGAACAGTCTCGTCAGCAAATCCTTGACTCAGAATATGCTGAGGCCGTGCTCGATCAAATACTCGAATATGTCGAAACGGATACCGGCGCATTTACCTGGGCGCCTTACGTCCTCGCCGTGGATTCTCCGGACAAATCATTCAAGTCACGCGCAGATACGGCAAGCTCGATAACAACCACGCTGCGCGAGTCCCTGTTTTCGGCAAAAAAAGAGATCATCATTATTTCCCCATACTTCGTGCCCTTGAAATCCGGAATCGAGGGGATTGTGGCATTGCGAGATCGCGGCATTGAAGTGACTGTAATTACCAATTCACTTGCTGCGAACAACCACACGGCGGTACATGGTGGCTACGCACCGTCCCGCAAGCCGTTGTTAAAGACCGGAGTCCGAATCTTCGAATTTCGTGCCGACGCCGATATTCCCGGAACGCAAATTGCCGCAGAAGAAGGTGCGATCGCTACTTTGCACACGAAGGCATTTATCGTTGATGCACAAGAGTTTTTCATAGGCTCATTCAATTTCGATCCGCGCTCTGCCAACATCAATACTGAACTGGGCGTCATCATTCAATCCCCGGAAATCGCCGAAACCGCCGCCAATACGATCAAAAACGGACTTGCCGAGAAAACCTACGAGGTGTTTCTAAACGACAAAGGCAAACTTCGCTGGCGCGGATTGGAGAACGGCAAGGAAGTCGTTCATGACAAAGAACCACAAACGAAATGGTCGAAACGTTTCGCGGCCGGATTCTCCAGAATTCTTCCGATTCGCGGACAGCTCTGAATTACTTTTATTCAATTCGACAGAGGTCGGAAAATTGCAGGTTGATATCAAGAGCAAATGGGCGCATCCCTAACAAAGTCGCAGTAAGCCTTATCCTGATACTGCTTGGCGCGTGCAGTAGCGGGGCGAAAACTCGTCATGCGGTGCGGCGTAAAGATTGGGTATTAACGCCGGCTAGAACCCGTAGCCGAAGGCCAGGACGAACACGTAGACTCTTGTACCCCCAGGAATAAAGTCGACCTGGACCTCGGGCGATAGTGTCAGGTAATTTCCTAGCGCAAACTCATATCCCGTGCCTATGCGGAACATCGGCTCATCCGGGTCACCGTGATTGTGAAACTCGATGCCGGGGGCGGCAAAAACCCGCCAGCGTTCGCTAATGAAATAGCTGACAGGAACGGCGACAATACCATGCCGCCTATTATCGTTGTCACGGAAGCCTTCCTGCTCGATCGTCAATCCCCAGCCCCAATGCTCATGATATTGCCGTGTGTAGTCCAATCCCCACACCTTGCCGTCCGCCTGGTGCCCATTCGACAGCCTTTCCTCAGCGTGACCGACTATTAACGCAAGATGGTTATGCGGAAGGTGGTGTCCAGCCTCCTCGGCGGTGTAGCTGATCTCGCCATAAACTAGGAATATGGTTGCCAGACAAGACGCTGGTGTCAATTTTGTCATTTTGGAGGAGTCTTCGTATGGAGGGCGTTACATCATACCTCAAGTGGCGCACCTGATAATTAATCGGTGCACGTATTCACAACTCATCGACGTACGCACTAGCCTTGTTGGTAGACTTCGACGATGAGTGAAATGCAGAATGAGTATCCCAGTGTCGCAGACCTGCTGCGCCATACTGAACCGCATCGCCCTGTTTATTGCATCAATCCTGATCTGTATCGCGCTGCGGCATTTCATGATCGACCACGTGAGCGATCTCACACGTCTTGGCCAGGAAGTTGACCTGCGTGCTTCAGTTGTATTCGCACGTATGACCGTCAGTCATCCCGATGCATATCGTCATGCTATCGGCGTTGCCGTTGCAAGATAACAGCGAAATAGGTGCATACAGGCTGACGGGTCGCACCAATTTCAACGGCCACTTCAGCAACGATATTGTAACCATCAGCGGAGATTCGCCGGCTCCGACGGGCTAGGGCGTCTGCCGCAACCCAATGTGTTGCGGGCCAATGTCCGAGACTGAAGATGCGCCCATCTGAGCCATGACCATTGTGAGCTCTGCGTTGAGCATTTCCAGAACTTTTTCGACTCCTGGTTGGCCAAAGGCCGCAAGTCCCCAGATGTAGGCACGACCGATACAAACCGCGTCTGCACCCAATGCGAGCGCCTTGAATATATCGGTGCCGCGCCGGAACCCGCTGTCGATCAAAACTGGAATTTCACCACCGATGGTCTTGACCACTTCCGGCAGGCTGTCGAGAGCACCCCAACCGCTGGCTTCGGCTCGACCTCCATGGTTTGAAACGTAAACGGCTTCAGCTCCATGTTGCACGCAACTTGCAGCGTCCTCGGCCGTGACAATTCCTTTGACAACGACTTTCATTTTCGTCGAATCTTTGAGTCGCTCAACGAACTCCCAGGTCATGCCCGGGGTCAAAAATTCGACGGTTGTCGCACCTGTCCCCGAATACATCGGTTTGCGTTCAAGCCAGTCGTCGGGGCCGGCCCCGTGACAAGCGCTACAATCACGTTCGTCGGCGCGAATGTATTGCCCAAGCATCACGCGGTTGCTGTCGGAATTCAGGTCGACGGTTAAGACGACGACCTTGGCACCGGCCTTCTCCGCGTGCTTGAGCATCTTGGTTGTTACCGACCAGTTGCTCGTTGGGTAGAGCTGAAACCAAACCGGTTCTCCGCGCGCCGATATCACGTCTTCAATCGATTGCGTCGAAACATTGGAAAGAATTTGCAGATGGCTCTGAGTGCGTGCGGCACGTGCTGTTGCCAGTTCGCCCTCGGCATGAAACGCGTTCTGGCTGCCCACCGGTGCGAGTACGACTGGCGATTGCAGGTCTTGTCCAAGCAACTCGGTGCCTAAGTCGATCTCACTCGTACGAGCCATTCGCATTGCACGCAAATACACTTTCTCAAATGCTTTTCGATTTGCTCGAAGCGTCTCGTTGCCGTCCGTTCCGGTGGCGAGGTAGCCGTAGTGCGAAGTTGGCAGTACTTGTTTGGCCACCCTTCGAAAGTCGAACACGTCCAGCGCATCTTCCGGTGATTCAATCAGAAAATCAGCCAGGGAAGACTCGTCATCACTCACTGTGCTTGCAGCGAGCAAGCGACCGGCGCTTGTCATAGAAAGCAGCGGGCTTGCCGCGAGAAAATTAAGAAACTGTCTGCGGGCAATTGTATTCATAGCACTCCTACAGGCCGTTGGCGCTCAATATTGCTGCGAATTGTTTTGTGAAACCGCTCGCTTTCTCGGCAGCAACGTGTGAGCCGTCCGGGCTCAAATAGCCCTCCAGTTCCGGGTAGTCCTGGAAGTGAATGAAGTTTGCGTCGACCTGGTGCTGCAACTGCTCCCAAAACGTAACTTGCGGGTATTCGTCCAGTTCATAGTCGAGAACTGCACCCTCGGATGGCAGGCGTACTACAAAAATTCGGCAACCTTTGGCCTTGAGTAGGTCTGCAAGAGTACTGAAGTACTGAAGCACGTCAGCATAGCTTTCCGAATCATATGCAATTGAGTTCTCTCGATACAACGCAACAATACCTTCCTGGCTGACTTCTACGGGGAGCTTGCTCTGGTCGATGCTGACGAAGCGATTTCGATGTATCGTCTTGAAACCAGGACCTGGGAATTGTCCAGTATCAATAATCCCGGTGACTATTTGCGACAGGGCCGCACCGGCTGAGCGGAACGCGAACAAACCACGCACGGATAAGCGCAATTCCTGCTCCAGGCGCCGAGAACGCGACTGTCGCATGTATGCGCTTATCCAGCGACCCTGGAACCCGACGTCTAGTTTCGACGCACGCTGATTGAAGGAAAAAGCGGGCGTAATCGAGAAGATGACCGTGCCGCGAAATCGCGGATCTGCAGCGAGGTTTTCCAGCACCGGCAGCCCTGATGATGCTTCGATAGCAAGTTGCACAACTGGACGATTGATGCGATCGCTCAGGAGATCGATATCGATCGCACGTTGTATGCGGGATGCGCCAAGAATGGCAACCACTGATTCATCGGGCCGAGTCAGTTTGTGTCGGGCAGACATCCACAGAGGGCGATTGTCGGAATATGCTGGTTCATGACCTTCGCGTCGCAGCGTCCCCTCCCAGGCGGCAATGATCAGAACTACAAGGCACGCCGCCAGAAGCCAGGCTTTCAGCCACTTGCTGCGATCGGCATCAGAATTCGAAGTAGATGAACGCACGTTCCTCTCCCGGAGACAGCAGTATGGCCAGCAGCATCGCCGCCAGAATGAGTCCGGCCAGTGGCCAGGACAGGCTTCGGGCGGTTTGCTCAAAATCTCTGTCTCGCATAAATCCGTGTGCGGCTAGAAGCGCAGCAATGACCAACGCAACTTGCAGAATCTCCTTTGTGGACACAATGGACTCACCTCCCTGCAGCGACAACATCGCACCAAGCAAGTGGGCCGCGGCCGCCGGGCTCTCAGCACGAAACAAGACCCAGGTCAGGCAGATTATTAGCCAGGTTACGAGTCCCAGCAAAAATGTTGCCGTGTGACCCTGCAATATTGGCGAACCGCCGAAGCGATTGCGCAGCAATCTCTCGCCAACCAGCAGCGTGCCGTGCACGCCACCCCACAAAACGAATAGCCACGACGCGCCGTGCCACAGTCCGCCGATCAACATGGTGAGCATCAGGTTGATAAAGGTACGAAGAGTACTGACGCGATTGCCGGACAGCGGTATGTACAGGTAGTCCCGCAGCCAGGTCGACAGCGTGATGTGCCAGCGACGCCAGAAATCGGCGAAACCGATGGCAGCATATGGTGACAAGAAATTCCATGGCAGATTGAAACCGAGACAACAACCAAGTCCGACTGCAATAACCGAATAACCGTTGAAGTCGAAAAATATCTGGCCGGCAAACGCCATAGTCCCAATCCAGCTGTCGACTCCGTTAGCAAGGGCTGATTCTGCGTAGACTTTTTCGACAACCGGTGCGAGCAAGCCATCCGCCAAAACGACTTTCTCAAACATGCCGACAGTGATCAGGGCGAACCCCCAGCCGAATTGCGTAATTCGTTCCCGATAGTCATCAGCGAGTTGCTGCAGAAAAAAACCGGCGCGTAGTATCGGCCCGGCAACAAGTTGCGGGAAAAAGGATACATACAATGAGAAATCGAGCCACGATTTGCACGGGTGCTGCTTGCCTCGGTAGATATCGAGGGTGTAGGACATTGATTGGAACGTGTAAAAGGAAATGCCGAGCGGCAAGATGATGTTTGACTCACCGCCACTGTATGCAACACCAAACAATTGCAGTAGTGCTGCAAAGTTCTCCTCAATGAATGCGCCGTACTTGAAGTACCCCAGCATGCCCAGATTCACAAGGATGCTCAGTAACAAGTACAAGCGTTTCGTGTGTCCCGTCGACACGGCGATCCTGCGGGATGCGAACCAGTCAGTTGCCGTCGAAATCCACAGAAGCAATATGAATGGCGGATTCCAGGCCGCGTAGAAAACGTAACTGGCGAGCAGCAGATTCAGTTTCTTGGCCCGCCACGCAAGCGGCAGGTTGTGCAGTCCCAGTACGACCGCGAAGAAAATCAAAAAGATCAGGGAATTAAATGCCACTAAGCGTCGCGATCTGCTACTAGAAAGAAAGCTGCTTATCGATCATGGTAAATGGTCACGGCATAATGAAGTCGCGCCATTATAAGTGATTAGTGTGAGAAAAAGGTGTCAAAAGGTGTCAGGTTTATTTAGCGAATTCGCTAAATAAACCTGACACCTTTTAAATGAACCTTACTCCTTTTGTTGAATGGCTAAGCGACTTCGGTGGCGAGCTCCCTTCCCGTGTCCGCCTTAGCACGTGGTGCCACGCGTTTTGGCGGCGTGGTTAGCATCATGATGACTGCACCCAACAGGCAAACGGCAGCCGCGATTATGAACGGTGCCATCCAGACAGACGGTTGGGTTGCACCCTGCGCGGAATCCTTGAAATAGCCTGCGAGCAGCGGTCCGGCGAGGCCCGCGACGCCGTACGCCGTGAACATCCAGCCGTAATTGCTGCCGACCTTCTTGTTGCCAAAGTAGTCTGCCGTAATCGCGGGGAACAGTGCGAAGCTGCCTCCGTAATTGAAACCGATCAGCGCGGCGGCAGTTATAAAGCCAAAGACCATGCCGTAAGTAATGAATACATGATAGGTCATGAGCATGGTGACGCATTGCAGCGCCGCCATTATGGTGATTGCTCGCCTGCGACCGATTCTGTCCGAGATGCTTCCCCACGCAATGCGACCAAGGCCATTGAATATCGCGTACCAGGCCATCGCGGTGCCGGTGATCGCGCCGGCGCCGGCGATGCCACGGAATTCGAGGGCATCGATACCAAACAGCTTGATGCAGTAGATCACCATGAGACCGGCGATACCGGTGAAAACGAACACGAGCCACAGCATGTAGAACTGCGGCGTGCGCAACATCTCGCGTGCACCGAAGTCGACGGATCCCTCGACCGCTCCTGCGTCGGAGTCGGATTGTATCCATCCTGCAGGTTGATAGTCCTCGGGTGGGTTGATCATGACCATGCTGCCGAGCAGAACGAGCAATGCCAAAGCGACGCCGTAGATGACAAACACGCTCTGCACGCCCGGCAGCCCAAATACATTGGTCGTGTGAATCAAGCCACCAAACCAGGAGCCGGCAAGTTTGACCCAGATGGTTGCGCCAAAACCGAAGCCAGCAACTGCCAGCCCTGTAATCATGCCCTTCTTGTCGGGAAACCACTTGACGCAAACAGCGATTGGGACGACGTAGGCGAGGCCGATGCCTGCACCGCTGACGATGCCGATACTCAGCAACTGCACCCAAAATGTGTCACCAAAGAGGCCGCCTGCGACGTAACCCGCGCCGAGCATGAGGCCGCCGGCGATGGACAGCTTTCGTGGCCCCGTATGCGGCAATATGCGGCCGGCCAGCACCATCACGATGGCAAAGGTCGCAAGACTCGTCGAGAATACCCAGGCCGTCTGGCTCGCGGTGAAGGCATAGTCGCCGGCCGCATCTGTCAGCTTCGCGGTGAAAACAGACCAGGCATAAATGGCGCCGAGCGCCAGTTGAATCAGAATCGCGCCTACGACGACCAGCCAGCGGTTGCGTGTTTGTCCTGCGTGTTCCATGAGGGTCTCCGGTGCCAGAATGGGCTTCGCGCGAGCCGCGCGACCAGATGGTGTACCAAAAACCGGCAACAAACTATGACGTAATTCGCAAGATTGATAGTGGCGAATACCTAGGGCTTTTTTCCAGCGAAGCGAGTTCATTTAAGCCTCGGGCGCCAAGTATCCGGGGGTGGCCTTTTAACGATTGCGGAGATACGTAGAAGCCGCATTGCGGACCATATTGAGCTTCAATAATGTCCACTGAATTGGAGGAAATTATGCCTATCGGGACACCGTTTCATCCGCGGACTTCTGAGCTTTGCACCAGCCTCTTTTACACGGACTGGGCGGGCTACTATACGGTCAGCTCGTACGACACCTCTCATGAGCGCGAGTATTACGCACTGCGAAATGCTGCCGGCCTGATCGACGTCAGCCCGTTGTTCAAGTACGAAGTCTATGGCAAAGACGCCACAGCGTTCCTGTCGCGCGTCATGACCAAAAACATCAACAATCTCGAGCTTGGTCGCTGCGCGTATCTTTGTTGGTGCGATGACAATGGCAAAGTGCTCGACGACGGTACCGTGTTCCGGCTCGACGATACTCACTTTCGCGTCGCCGCGGCGGAGCCCACGTTCTCATGGCTCATGCGTCAATCGCGCCGTTTCGACGTTTCGATTGAGGACAGCAGTGATCGATTCGGCACGCTCTCCCTGCAGGGTCCGAAGTCTCGCGACATATTGAAGAACGTCAGTGATGCGGACCTGGAAAGCGTCCCTTATTTTGGTTTGACGAAAGCGAAACTCGGCGACGTCGATGTCGTCATTTCCCGAACAGGCTACACCGGCGACCTTGGCTACGAAGTGTGGGTCGAGCGCGAACATGCGCTCAAGGTTTACGACGCTATCATGGCCGCTGGTCGGGACTACAGAATTCAGCCGGTAGGCCTCGATGCGATGGATGTCACGCGCATCGAAGCGGGCTACATCATGAATGGTGTCGACTACTTCAGCGCCAACACCTGTCTCCTTGAATCCCGTAAGTCGACGCCATACGAAATTGGCCTTGGCTGGACTGTGGATCTCAACCGCGATGCATTCATCGGGCAAGAGGCCCTCAAGGCGGCAAAAGCGAATGGTTCGGAGTGGGCGAGCGTTGGGCTCGTCTATGACTGGCCCGCGTTTGAACGTTTGTTCGATGAGTTCGGACTACCACCGCAGCTGCCAGGAGGCGCGTGGCGTACTCCGATTCCTGTCTACGACAAGAAAGGTGCGCAGGTTGGCCAGGCTACGAGTGGAGCGTGGTCGGCAATCCTCAAAGATAATCTGGCATTGGCAACCGTTAAGTCTACCTATGCGAAGCCGGGCACGGTATTGCAGATCGAGGTCACCGTCGAATACGAACGTCGACGCGTGCCCGCCATCGTCACAAAGACTCCGTTCTTTGATCCCCCCAGAAAAAAAGCGGGAGGACAATGATGAAATTCAAAACGAAAGCAGAACACTCGCGCTACGACGCTGTAGTTGTCGGCGGCGGACACAATGGACTTACCTGCGCTGCTTACCTCGCCAAAGCGGGTAAGAGCGTCCTGGTACTTGAGAAACGACCGGTCGTGGGCGGCTCCGCCGTCAGCGAAGAGGTATTCCCCGGCTTTACCTACACGGTGTGTTCCTACGTCGTGAGCTTGTTCCGGCCGCATATCGTGCGCGACCTTGAGTTGGCGCGCCACGGTCTCGAGATTCTTCCGCTTGAAGCCTCGTTTTCGCCGCTGCCCGATGGGGACTCACTCTGTCGCTGGGGAGACCCACACAGGACGCGCCGCGAGATCGCTCGTTTTTCAGCAAAAGACGCTGAGGTATATCCGGAATTCTCGCTGGCGATGTCACAGCTTGCACGCTTCACAAAATCAATTATCGACAACCCGGCGCCGAACCCGGCATCGCTCAACCCGGGCGAACTCGTTCAGGCACTGCGCACGAGCCAGGGCATCAGAGAGGCGAACGCGGACCAGCGCTTCCTGTATCTGAAGCTGCTCACAATGAGTGCAGCAGACTTCCTCGACCAGTGGTTCGAGAGCGACGTGCTCAAGGCTCCCATGAGTGTCAGCGGCATTATCGGCACATTCCTGGGCGTTCGCTCACCGGGCACCGCCTACGTTCTGTTACACCATTATATGGGCGAGATCGACGGCGCCATGCGTGCGTGGGGCTCCGCCAAAGGCGGCACGGGCGGCATTAGCAACGCGATTGCTCGTTCCGCGCAGTCTTACGGCGCAGAGATCGTCACCGAGGCTGATGTCAGCAAGGTCATCATCAAGAGTGGCAAGGCTGTTGGCGTCGCGCTCGAAAATGGCGACGAGATATTAGCCGACACGGTTATCTCCGGACTCGACCCGCGGCGAACCTACCTGGGTCTCGTCGGGAAAGAGAATCTTGAGAGCGAACTCATCACGCAGCTGGGTCACTACAAGTTCCGTGGCAGCTCCGGCAAGGTTAATCTCGCCGTCGACAGGCTGCCCGATTTCGTCAGCCGTCCTGGTGACGGACCGCATCTCTACGGCGATGTTGCTATAGCACCGAGTATTCGATATCTCGAGAAGGCTCACGACCAGGCCAAGTACGGGGACTTTTCGGAGCGACCCTATATCAATATGGTCATCCCGACGCTCGTCGATCCGACAATGGCCCCGCCAGGCAAGCACGTAGTCAGCTGCTTTGTGCAGTATGCGCCGTACGACATTAAAGAGGGCGCGCCGAACTGGCCGCAGCGACGCGAAGCGTTTGGCGACGCTGTTGTCGATACGCTCGAGGAATATATTCCGAACATCAAAGAGACGATCCTGCACCGTCAGGTACTGACACCCTGGGATCTCGAACAGGAGTATGGCCTGACCGAGGGCAACATCTTCCACGGCGAGCTGTCGCTCGAGCAATTGCTCTATCTGCGACCGGCTGCAGGTTGGGCAAAATATAAAACACCTGTACACAATCTCTGGATGTGCGCAGCGGGAACACACCCCGGTGGCGGAATAATGGGCGCCTCGGGTGAGATGGCAGCGAAAGCCATTCTTCGGCGGAGCGCAGCATGAACGAACAATTTGACGTAGTAGTAATTGGCGGCGGCCACAATGGCCTCACCGCGGCGTGCCTGGTGGCAAAGACAGGCAAGCGCGTCGCGCTGGTTGAAAAGCGCGACACACTTGGCGGG
>Ga0070723_10000118_pt1 | contig 21438 bp, 20 predicted proteins | sample tdAd002_FD_67277 | JGI IMG/M metagenome (GOLD analysis project Ga0070723, IMG submission 67277) | Marine sediment microbial communities from the Atlantic coast under amendment with organic carbon and nitrate - tdAd00.2 | ecosystem: Environmental > Aquatic > Marine > Coastal > Sediment | place...
CGACCGACATCATTCGTCGGGTCAAGGCCTTGCTGCGTGCCGAATATGGCATTGGGCACACGACGGTCGAAATCGAGACTGACGATTGTGCTGATCACTAGTTAGAGGGACAGGCACCTTAACTACGAAGTAGTTAAGGTGCCTGTCCCTCTAACTGTCGGTCGGCTGAACGTTGCCTATATAAGGCAGCGTGCGATTCTCCTCCGCATAGTCGAGGCCATAGCCAACGACCCACTCATCCCCGATGCCGAAACCGATGTAGTCGATTTCCACGTCGACTTCAGCTCGCTCAGCCTTATGCAATAGCGTGCATGTTCGAATCGATGCTGGCCCATGTGATTCGAGCATGCCTATCAGGTAACTGAGAGTGTGCCCGGTGTCGACAATGTCTTCGACGATGAGCACATGACGTCCTTCGATGTTGCCACGCACATCCATCACGAGACGAACGGCGCCGCTCGCAACGCTCCCGGACCCATAACTCGACACAGCGATGAACTCGATCGTGCGCGGTATCGTGAGCTGCCGTGACAGGTCAGCCAGGAATATAAACGCGCCCTTGAGGACGCCGATCAGGACGACGTCACCGGCATCTGCATAATCGGCAGAGATCTGCTTGGCCAACTCGCTGACGCGTTTCTGAATGTCGTCGGCCGAAATTAACTCCCGGGGAAGCGTGTCACTCACGTTGCATTTCCTTTGGCTGTGAATGCGGTAAGGTAGCACATTCATGAAGCGCTCAATCGCCATCGCGGGAAACATGGGGTCGGGAAAATCGACGCTGGTCGATTTCCTCTCACGGACCTACGGCGTCACACCATTTTACGAACCCAACGATGAGAATCCCTATCTCTCCGATTTCTACAAGGACATGAAAGGCTGGGCGTTTCAGTCGCAGTTGTACTTCTTGAGTAACAAATTCCGACTGCATCAGGAACTTGATCGCCAACCCGGTGTGGTCGCACTCGATCGCACCATCTTCGAAGACGCAGAGATCTTCGCTACGGCGCTACATCAAATGCGCAAGATTTCGAAACGCGACTGGGAGACCTACCAGGGTTTTTATCACGCGATTCTCGATGCGATCCAGCCGCCGGATCTGATGATCTATCTGCGCTGTTCGATGCGTACATTACGGCAACGCATCCGGCTGCGTGGCCGGAGAATGGAGCGGGACGTACCGCTTTCCTATCTCAAGCGCCTCGAGCGTCTTTACGACGAGTGGATCGAATCCTACGAAATGAGCGACGTGTTGGTGCTCGAGACCGATGATCTCGACTACATTCACGACCTTGTGCATCGGCTGGATGTGATGAAGCGGATAGAGGCCGTCTTGCCTGTGTCACACTTTTGACATATGCGTAGAATCCACTATTGCAATCACTAATGCGAATCATTATCATTTCGACCATCATAAGAGAACTACCAGAAAAACCGATAGTTAGTCGCAATTCGGCACTTCTGGAAGAGCCAAAGGCAGGCGCGAAATGGAAGGTAATGGCAGGTCGCTCGCATCCCTGAAAAGGGGCCAAAAAGGAATTATCGCGTCGGTCGATACAAGTGACCCGCAGGTGCAACGACTCATGACCCTGGGTCTGGTCGAAGGCACCGAAGTCGAGTTGGCAGGCAGCGCGCTGGGCGGCGATCCGATGGAGTTCCGCCTTTTCGGTTGTGGCATTTCGCTACGCCAGGAGCAGGCTCGCAGCTTTACCGTCTCTTCTTACGAGTCCGGTGACTAAACCAGCCGAAACCCGAATACCTATATCTGACATTTCCGTAAGCCGGCGGCCTGCTGCCAGCATCGCGGTTGTCGGTAGTCCGAATTCAGGCAAAAGCACACTTTTTAACCGGCTAACCGGGCTCAGGCAACGCATCGGAAACTATCCGGGCGTAACGGTCGAGCGACATATCGGTTCGCTGAAAACGGACGACCAGACAATCGAGCTTGTCGATCTTCCGGGCACCCACGGTCTCACAGCGCATTCGTTCGAAGAGCAGATCGCGATCGACGTCATCTTCGGTCGCATGGAAGGGACGCAACCACCCGATGCCATTCTCGCGGTTGTCGATGCGACCAATCTTTATCAAGGCCTGTATCTCGTTCAACAACTCATCGACCTCGAGCGGCCGATAGTTGTTGCGCTGACGATGATAGACGCCGCGGACGCCGCCGGTTTGAATATCGATATTGAGGCGCTCAGCAGGCGCTTGAGTGGCATCAAAATCTGCAGCGTGGTCGCGACGACCGGGGAGGGCATCAATGAGTTGCGCAATGCCCTCGTCGATCTCGCGGAGCAACCCGCGCCGGTACCGACCGCCGCATGGCCGGAGCTGTCGGCCGCCGCCCGTGAACTTGCGAAATCAGCAACAGTGCCGCTGCGCATTGCCGAAATCGAGCGATTGCTCATCGATGGTGCGACTGGTGCGAACAAGCACGTCCTCGATTGTCTCGGCACGGGCGCGGCCGAAAAAGTTGATGGCTTTCGGACGGAGCTATTCGAATTCGATCCACCGTTGGCCCGCGAGGCCCGTATTCGTTATGGCTGGGTGCGTGAAGTGCTTGCGGAAGTGCAACAAAAAGTACCGCCGTTTTACTCCTGGCGAGCTCGCCTGCGCACCTGGATCAACCAGCCGATTCCGGGAACGATAGGTCTGTTCCTCGTCATGGCTATCGTCTTTCAGGCCGTGTTCGCCTGGGCGACGCCAATCATGGACCTGATCGATGACTCTACGGCAACGCTCGGATCCGCTGTCGCTGTCGGGCTGGGTGACGGTGCGTTTTCCAGCCTGATTTCAGACGGAGTTATCGCCGGCGTCGGCAGCGTGCTCATTTTCCTGCCGCAGATCATCATCCTGTTCTTGTTCATTATCCTTCTCGAGGACTCCGGATATCTCGCACGTGCCGCATACCTGATGGATAGAGCCATGCGCTCGGTTGGTCTGTCCGGGCAATCGATTATTCCGATGATTTCGAGCTTCGCCTGCGCCGTTCCGGGGATTATGGCGACGCGCGTCATACCGAACCGTCGTGATCGCATCGCGACGATACTCGCAGCGCCGTTCATGACGTGCTCGGCGCGACTGCCGATCTATGCATTACTTATCGCCGCTTTCGTGCCGGCAACGGATGTGGGCTTTTTAAATCTGCAAGGATTAGTTTTATTCGGCTTGTATCTGTTCGGTATTGCCGGCGGCATCCTGACGGCCCTGTTGATCCGCAAAACAGCATTGCGCGGACCCAAGCCGCCTTTTGCGTTGATGTTGCCCGAGTTCCGTCGACCGAATATTCAAACCGTATTGATTCAGTTGTGGGGCCGTGCGCGCGTGTTTTTGTATCGTGCGGGCACGGTAATTTTCGCGGTAGCTATCGTTGTCTGGGCACTGGCCTACTATCCACGCGCGACTGATATCGATCCGGCCTTGATGGGCAATCAGGCGGCAGCCGCTCAGCTCGAACAAAGCTGGCTGGGTCGTGCGGGCAAATTTGTCGAACCTGCGTTCGAGCCGCTGGGTTGGGACTGGCGGGTTTCGTCAGCCGTCATCGCAGGATTTCCGGCACGTGAGGTCGTTGTCGCGGTCCTTGGTACTGTCTATGCGGTCGGTGACGAGGCGGATGAGGCGACATTGTCACAACGGCTTCAGTCTGCGACCTGGCCCGACGGTCGGGCAATCTTCACGTTGCCGATGGTAATGGGGTTGCTAATCTTCTATGCGTGTTGCCTGCAATGCGCAGCGACGCTCGCAGTCATACGCCGGGAGACAAATACCTGGCGCTGGCCCGTGTTCGCGTGGGTATACATGACGTCGATTGGTTACATCGGCGCGCTGCTGGTGTATCAACTTCTGTAGGAGCCCATCTGCAGGAGCCCTCCCCAGCGGGCGAAATTTCGATTTTGCGCTATGCTATACGTAGGCAAAAATAAAAACTGGGGGATAAGTTCATGAATCGCAGACATTTTTTGCACTCAGCCGTGGCGGCCGGAGTCGCGTCCACATTGCCGGTACACGCTCTGCTGGCCCAAATGACCGAAGTCACAGGCGAAATTTCCGCGGTAAGCGGGGCAGGTGCCGAAATCTCCTTGGAGAAGGCAGCGGTTCAGGAGTTGTCGGACAGCTTGCGAGGAAACTTGCTGTTGCCCGGAAACGCTGGCTATGACGTCGCGCGACGTGTGCTCAACGAGTCGATCGACAAACATCCGGCATTGGTCGTTCAGCCAACTGGCGTCGCGGATATTCAAAACGCAGTCAATTTTGCGCGAGAGCGCGAATTGCTGCTCGCGGTGAAATGCGGCGGCCACAGCTACGGTGGCAAGTCGACCTGCGACGGCGGCATGCAGATCGACTTATCGACATTCCGACACGCGCGGGTCGATCCAACATCAAGGACGGCGTATGTTGCCGGCGGCAGCTTGCTTGGAGAGCTCGATCGAGAGTCAATGGCGCATGGACTCGTTACAACGGCAGGCACCGTTTCTCATACCGGCGTTGGCGGTCTGACCCTGGGCGGTGGCTTCGGGAGATTGGCCAAGCGATTCGGACTCGCGCTCGACAACGTTAAAGGTGTCGACATCGTTACGGCTGACGGTCGGCTTGTGCAGGCGAACGCGGAACAAAATCCGGAGCTTTTCTGGGGTGTTCGCGGCGGTGGTGGCAATTTCGGTATCGTCACTTCGTTCGAATTCCAGTTACACCCGATGCAGCGCCAAGTCATTGGAGGAGACATCGTGTTTCCGCTCGACAAGGCTCGCGATCTGTTGAAATTGTATGGGGAACTCCTCGTGAACGGGCCCGATGACCTGTCGCTGGATTTCATCGCGCTTGCATCCGCGGGCGGTGGAGATCCGATCGCTATGATTCACGTTTGCTATTCGGGACCGGCAAACAAGGCCGAACAGGTCCTCGCTCCATTGCGCAAGTTTGGTACGCCCTTGCAGGACACGATCGCAGCAATCGATTACGTCGCATTGCAAGCGACATGGGACAACTCGGACCCGCGCAATCTTGGCGAGTATCTGAAAGGTGGCTTCATCAACGAGCTTCCGGACAATTTGGCCGATACGCTGATGGACGGTTTCGAGCCGCATCCGGAGCGCAATCTGACCTTGTTGTTCCAGGGTTCGGGCGGCGCCATAGGTCGTGTTCCTGCGGACGCGACAGCATTTGCGCACAGAAAATCGATTGCGAACATGTTGCCGATCGTTAGCTGGCCTCTCGATCAGGATGCTGCGCCGCATATCGCGTATATACGCGAGTACTGGAAAACGCTGCAAAGCTCGACAGACGGTTACTACACCAATGAGGCATCGGACGAACCGCAGCGCGTACAGCACGCGAATTACCAGGGCAACTTCGAGCGCTTGCAGGCGCTCAAGAACAAGTACGACCCGGGTAATCTTTTCCGGCTCAACGCGAACATTGCACCAAGCGTCTAATTGCCTATCGCTGCTCAGTTCACCGCACGACAGAGCAGATCTTCGGCTACGAACAATTCGCCGTCGAAGCTGTCGCTCACTAACAGCACGTTCTCGTTGAGTTCTCGCAGGCTCCTGGCCATAAAGTGGCTCAACACGAGGGACTCGGCATCAGCTGCAGCCGCAACTTCGCCGATCTTGCTGGGTACGGCATGCAGTTGTCTCGCACCGTCGCCCGCACCCTCGGGGATCGGCATGTGCATGACGAGTACGGTCGCATCCTCTGCAAATGTTGCGAAATCATCATCGCTGCCATTCTGGTCGCTCGAAAAAATAATCGACTTCCCTCGCACGTCAACCCGGAACCCGAGCGCGGGAACAATGCCGTGTGGAACATGCATTGCATAGACTGCGATTTCGTCGATCTCGCCATGCAGCAGGTTTTCGCTTCTCGGCCAATTTTCGTCTACTTCGATCGAATTGAGCTTTGCTAGTCCGCCGCTGCCATCCAGGTAGCCAGACAGATATGCATAAGCACCATCGTTTGCGTCCAGGATACTGGTCAGATATTTTCCGAGACCTGGAAAACGCTTATTGCCACTCGGGCCGGCCACGGTTAGCGGGCGCTTTCGGTTCGCGAAGTTGCCCGATTTCAATAGCGCTGGGAAGTCGGCCGAATGGTCGGCATGGAAGTGACTTAGCCCTATGAAGTCGAGGTCAGAAAATTCGGCTTGCGCCTCACCGAAGCGCAGAAAACTGCCACCCCCGGCATCGATGAGGACGCGAGCTTTTCCATCTACCCAAACGAGATAGGCTGACGATGCGCGTGCATCATCTGCGATTGGTCCGCCTGATCCGAGTATCTGTAAAGCTACGCCTTCGACTGGAGGGCATGTTTGGGATTCCTGGGCACAAGCCTGTGTCAGCATGAGTAAGGCAACAAGCGAGGCCAGAAATATAGTTCGTAGTTTCACGGGCAGGTCACGAAGAAGTGGAAGAATACGTCATTATACAGAGCGTGTGAGTCAGCTATCGCAATGGCATACTGCGCTGATGGCTGATTCAGTACTTGTCATTGCCTGCGGTGCGTTGGCCCATGAAATCAATGAGCTAAAAATGTCGCATGGCTGGGATCATTTGCACCTGGTGTGCATTGATGCCTGGCTGCACAATCAACCCAAACTGATTCCCGATAGACTGCACCGGAAAATAAAGAAGTACAAAAGAGAATACAGCCAGATATTCGTTGCTTACGCAGACTGTGGTACGGGAGGTGGTATCGATCGGGTGCTCGAAGAGGAGGGCGTTGAACGCCTGCCAGGCGCGCACTGCTACGATTTTTTCGCCGGAAAACAGCAATTCGCGGCTTTGGCAGATGCTGAGCCCGGCACGTTTTATCTTACGGATTTCCTGGCACAACATTTTGAGCGATTTGTCATCAAGCCGCTAAAGCTCGATGAACAGCCACAACTGCGCGATTCCTATTTCGGCAATTATCGTCGCCTGGTTTTCCTGTCGCAGACCCGAGACGAGGACATATTTACAGCGGCGAAGGATGCAGCGAAACAGCTGGGGCTTGAATTCGAGCACGTTCACTGTGGTTATGGGGAACTCGAGTCGGGGCTACACGATTTTGTCACTGAGAAGAACTGATGGTTAAACTCATTTTAATATCTTGGCGTGATATTCCCGCTCAGGTCATCGTTCAACGAGGTCGCAAGCGTGAAAAGGCGGTGCTGAGTGAACGGTTTCACGAGGCGATTGATCGTGCCGCGATGCGAGCAGGCAAGGGCAGCAGTGATGCGTACATGTCCGAGTGGCAGCGCAATAGGTCAACTATTGAAACCACCGATGAACTCCATGAGATAGCGGCTCGGGAAGTGAGCCGCCTGGAGTCCGAGTTTTCGGACGAACAACTTTTGCAAATGATCCGTAACCACGGCACGGTAAGCTCGGAGTAATCGGAGAACGCTTGATGACAGAAACATTGCTCAGTTCGACCAGCAAGGAAGTTCGCATCGGTTTTAATCGTCCGTTCGTCATAATCGGCGAACGCATTAATCCGACGGGTCGAAAGATACTTGCCGAAGAGATGAAAAACGGTGATTACAGTCGTGTCGAAGCTGATGCACTTGCGCAGGTTGCGGCAGGTGCCCACATGCTTGATGTCAATGCAGGCATCCCGCTTGCCGATGAACCCGCCATCCTGGCCGAGGCCGTAAAGCTCGTGCAGTCAGTCACTGATGTTCCATTGTCGATCGACTCATCGATTGTTGCGGCGCTCGAGTCCGGACTGTCCGTCTACCAGGGCAAGGCACTCGTCAATTCCGTTACGGGAGAGGAGGAACGTCTTGAGGTCGTGCTCCCTTTGGTTGCGAAATATGGTGCGGCAGTTGTCGCCATCTCCAACGACGAGACAGGGATTTCGGAAGATCCGGACGTGCGCTTTGAAGTCGCGAAAAAAATCGTTGAGCGTGCTGCGGACTACGGAATTCCACGGGAAGACGTTGTTGTAGATCCGCTTGTCATGCCTATCGGGGCGATAAACTCAGCCGGCAAGCAGGTTATGCACATTGTTCGCCGCTTGCGTAATGAGCTCAATGTGAATACGACTTGTGGCGCATCCAATGTCAGTTTTGGGCTGCCCAATCGCAACGGCATCAACAGCGCGTTTCTAACAATGGCGATATCTGCAGGCCTGACTTCAGCAATAACAAGCCCGCTTCACGGCGAGGTCATGCAGGCCGTGCTCGGGGCGGACGTAATGATGGGCAATGATCCTGATTGCAGGCAATGGATTAGCAAATATCGCGAGCCGAGCGCTGATGGTAAGACGCGTGGCCGTGGCGGTCGCGCACGGCGTCGCCGCACGACCCATGGCCGGTAAGAAAGCAAAAATAGTCTTCACCCCATCGGGGAAGCGAGGAACTTTCCCGCTCGGTACTCCTGTGCTCGATGCGGCGAGAAACCTCGGCGTTGATCTCGATTCGGTGTGCGGTGGTCGTAGCTTATGTGGTCGTTGCCAGGTCACTTGTGCCGAAGGCGAATTTGCAAAGCATGCGATTACATCGCGAGCCGATCACTTGTCTCCGATGACTGAAGTTGAGACCCGCTATAACGAGCGACGCAAGCTCAAGCCACTTGCAGACGGTCGAAGGCTGAGTTGTCAGACAACAATTCAGGGCGATCTTGTCATTGATGTGCCACCCGAAAGCCAGATGCACCGTCAGGTGGTTCGCAAGCATGCCGAGCATCGCGACATCACGCTCGACACCAGCGTACACATGTATTACGTAGAAGTTCAGGAAGCTAATTTGCAGGAGCCCAGTGGTGACGTGCAACGATTGTTGCGCGCCCTGGAAACGGCATGGGAGCTAAAGGATCTTGGTGTCGATGCCGCAATTCTGCCGCAGATTCAACCAGCGTTACGCAAAGGCAAATGGCGCGCCACGGTGGCTGTTCACGATCGATCACAGATCATTGCGATCTGGCCTGAGTTCAAACGTGACGGCTATGGACTGGCGATCGACATCGGCTCCACGACGATAGCGGCACACCTGTGCAACCTGACCAGCGGTGAGGTCGTTGCGACAGGCGGCATCATGAATCCTCAAATTCGATTTGGCGAAGACCTGATGAGCCGCGTGTCCTACGTAATGATGAATTCGGACGGCGCGGCGGATTTGACCGAGACAGTCCGTGGCGGCATCAATGATCTAATCAGGACTGTGGCACGGGAAGGTGACATTGAAGCAGACGATATTGTCGACGTTACGATTGCCGGCAACCCGATAATGCATCACCTGTTCCTGGGTATCAGCCCAGTGGAACTGGGCAGTGCGCCATTCGCGCTTGCAACGGATGCGGCGCTGAATCTGAGGGCTTCGGATCTGAATCTGCAGATTAACAAGGGAGCGAGAGTTTACGTCTTGCCGTGCATCGCCGGCCACGTCGGCGCAGACACCGCAGGAATGATTCTCGCCGAAGAACCCCATCTTCTCGACGAGGTCTCGCTGGTCGTCGATGTCGGCACTAACGCCGAGATCGTCGTCGGCAATCGTGAACGCCTGCTGGCCTGTTCGAGCCCAACCGGCCCGGCGTTCGAAGGCGCACAAATCAGTTGTGGTCAGCGTGCAGCGCCCGGCGCAATCGAACGGGTGCGCATCGAACCTGAGACGCTTGACGTTCGATTCAGTGTCATCGGCTCGGAGTTATGGTCGGATGATCCGGGTTTTGACGAATCGATCAAGGCATTCGGCGTCACGGGGATCTGCGGTTCCGGTATCATCGAGGCGGTCGCCGAGATGTACCTGAGCGGTGTGATCAGTGAAGATGGCGTAGTCGATGGCACGTTGGCTGACCGAAGCGATCGCCTCATTCCCGAGGACCGGACGTATTCCTTTCTTCTGCACGATGGCCAACAACGTATTATCGTTACGCAGACCGACGTGCGGCAGATTCAGCTCGCCAAGGCGGCCTTGTACGCCGGTGTCAAATTATTATTCGATTATGCGGGTATCAATACCGTTGATCGCATTCGCCTGGCCGGGGCGTTTGGCAGTCAGATCGACACCAGGTATGCAATGGTGCTTGGCCTGATACCGGATTGTGATCTGGACAAGGTGGAATCTGCGGGCAATGCAGCAGGTACCGGTGCTCGAATAGCGTTGCTTAATGTTGCAGCGCGGCGAGAAATCGAGACCGTTGTGCGCAGCATCGAAAAAATCGAAACGGCGGTTGAACCAAAATTTCAGGAATACTTCGTCGACGCGATGGCGGTCCCCCACAAGATCGACGAATTCCCGTTGTTGTTTTCTAAAGTACGAAGACCGGGACCCAAATCGGCTGACAGCGGTCAGGGTTCAGGACGGAGACGTCGCCGCCGGAGCCAGACCTGATTCACTTCTTGCTTTTGCGTCGCCGGCCGGCACGGCCGCGACGACCCGGTATCGCTTTCGGTGCCTGAGGTTCAGGAGGCGGTGGCAACACAGGCAATTTGTCCTGTTTCTCGAGGCCGTCAATCACGAGCTGGCGTAAAGCTGTGTCAATGGCCGGATCTGTGGCGATTGGCGCATAGTTGGCCAGCCGTTCCTCTACTTGCTGGCAGGCCCGGTCATAAAGACTCAACGAGCCCGTTTCCTCCCAGGTTTCGCGGTTGGCTCGATCGATCACCGGGTCGGTCAGATACAGTTCCTGTGGCCAGTGCTCCAGAGTGTGGGGCGCAGTGATAAGGTGATCATTCTGCATCAGTTGTGCGACCAGCTCATCGGTTGGCAAGTCACCTTTGGGTTGCAGGTCTTTGACGAAGTGCAGGCATTGACCACAGATTTCATTGTCGAAGACAAGTTTCGGCAAGCTGAACGTAAGTACGAAGTCCAGCATGCCGGGACCGGAAACCGAATTGACACCAGCGATAGCTGCAAGCAAGGCACTGCTGAAGGTTTCACCGCCGCCTTGTGCATCAAGAAATTTGCCGTCGCTAAGCGCCATATAAGCTTGCGTCGGTAGGCCCAGCGATTTAGCGATCGCGACATACGCAACATTCAGGTGTTGTGCTTCGATCGCTGCCATCGGTGAGCTGGCAGCCTTCATATGAAACGTAGCGGGCGCACCACCAAAAATGACAGGTGCTCCAGGCCGTAGGATTTGCGCCATCGTCAGACCGGTCAGAACATCTACGCAATGAAAGACCAATGCGCCGACCAGTGTGACAGGTGCGATCAATCCCATTAACGTGACCGGGACGACTTCGACAGGAATGCCGGCCTCAACACAGTCGAGCATGTTCTGGCAGGAGTCTTCACCGTAACGGAAATTGCCAGTTGCGGTGATCGTGAAGATAGACATCGGCTTCGCGATCAGGTCGGCTCGATCATTGCGAAACATCTGTTGCATTTCGACCATGCGCGGCACGCCATGCTCGGAGAAGGCACCAGTGACAACGGGTTTCTTCGACGTGGTTAGCGTCATGTAGAGTCGCCACGCATCAGAAACTTGCGATTCTATGTCTTTATTCGTCGAGAACGCCGTTGCGAGATAGGCGATGTGTTCGAGGCCGTCACAGATCCGTGCGTATTCGATAAAGTCCGTTGAATTGGTAAGGCGTGTCTCACCAGTGCGGTGATCCTGAATTTTCAGCCCGCTTGATCCCGGCACATAGTGGACGTTGTATCCGCCTATGTCGGTATACGCTTCGCCGTCCCGGTCAAAAAGTGTGAATGACTTCGGTGTGCTCGCGATTGCGGCGTCAACGACATCGGCTGGAAACAATACGCGTTTCCCGCTGCCGTCAGTCTTGAGACCGTGATCGAGCATTCGCCGCCGCATTGCCTCGCCACGAATCTCCATGCCGGTTTCGGCCATGATGCGTTTGGCTTCATCGAGCACGTTGCCAATGAGTTCATCTGATATGACGTTTAAAGTCGGTCGCATATTCGCTACTCAGGTTTTTCCGGCCGTAAGGGTCTTTTTGCGCCTGGTGACATAGTCAGTGAGCGCTTCGTCAACTGCAACATCAAGCGGCGGCTGTTCATACTCATTGAGCAATTGTTTCCAGATCGTGTTTGCGCGGTCGCCGATGTCGAGGCTGCCGGACTCCTGCCAGGCCTCGAAGTTCTGCCGGTTCGACAGTATCGGCGTATAGAATGCGGACTCGTAGCGCTCGAGTGTGTGGCTTGTCCCGAAGTGATGCCCTCCGGGTCCGACTTCGGCGATGGCGTCAACAGCAAGTTCGTCCTCGTTCACGTCAATGGGGCGCAGATACTCGGCCATCATCTGCAACATCTCGGCATCGATGATGAGTTTTTCGAATGAAGCTGTCAGGCCTCCCTCAAGCCAGCCTGCAGCATGGTTGATCAGGTTTGCATGCCCCATGACCGACCCCCAGAGCGACATCTGGCTTTCGAAAGCCGCTTGTGCATCCACGCAATTGGCCACAGTTGTGTTGCTGGACCGAAACGGTAAACCCAGGCGACGTGCGATCTGGCCACTGGCTTGCGCCGCTTTTGTGTATTCGGGTGTGCCGAGAGCCGGAGCCCCACTGCGCATATCGACGTTTGACGCAAAGCTGCCATAGATGATGGGCGCGCCCGGATTTACTACCTGCGCGAACGTGGCAACGGCCAGCACCTCAGCCGTTTGTTGCATCAGCGTTCCCGCAAGCGTTGCAGGGCTCATCGACCCGGCAAGCGTAAACGGTGTGATGCAACATACCTGGCCCGCGCCGGCGAGCTCAATTACCGCCTCGGTCATCGGTATGTCGAGCTGCATCGGCGAGTTGGTATTGATGATCGCGAGCAGGGTGGGAGTCTCGGCCAGTTCCGAGCGATCAACGCCCAGGGCAATACACGCCATTTCGATTGAATCGACGGTTCGCTCCCGACCGAGTGCGTATGACTGGCAATTCTTGTCGAGCAGTCGGATCTGCGCGAGATACAGGTCGAGGTGCCGCGTCTCGGCCGGCAGATCCATTGCCTCGAACGCGCCGCCACCTTCCTGGTGGATGATGTTAAGACTCTGCACGATGCGCAGGTAGTCGCACATTTCGGCGTAATTTCCCGGGCGACGGCCGTTGTCGAAGTCACTGCAGAACGCAGGGCCGCCAACTGACGAAAAAAGAATATTGTTGCCACCCACTATGAGGTTGTGCGAAGGGTTGCGGGCGCGCAGTTCGAATTTCTGCGGTGCGAGCGCGATTCTTTCCATGACCAAATCCGGATCGAAGCGCACGATCTTTTCTGCGTCATCAACGTCAGCACCCGCTTTTCTCATCGTCTCCCGGCTGGATGGCTCCAGAAAGCGCATACCCTGGTTTGCAAGCACTTCAAGCGCGGTTTGCACTATCGTCTCAACTTGCTCGATGCCTAGAATCTCGGTCGGTGCATACGGATTTGTGACATTTCGCCACGGTAGCTGGCGAATTTCATTTGCGACACGTCTTTTGCGGTGGTTACGTCTTGCCATGCAGAGAATCCAGGAACTCGTGGCGCCATTCTTCCGTGCGTGCGATTTGATTGAAGCAATAAATATGATGACCCGCGATGTTACAGGCAGGATCTGCTATGTAAGGCGCGAGGTCCGTCAGCAAGCCATCTGGTTTGTATGATCTTGCCTTCATGAGCTGCGCCGCAATCCTGGTATTTTTCATCAGATAACGAAGCGAGTCACCTACGCCGATGCGCAATGATGTCTTCACGAGCGTGCTGCGATCTGATACGCCCGGCAGACCGATCCAGGCCGGCAGGGTGACACCAGCAGTGCGAATATCGCCCAGCCAATCGCCAATTATTTTCGCGTCAAAACACATCTGCGTTACGAGATAATTGGCGAACTCCTGCTTCTTGAGGAGGTGCTCCAGCATCACGTCATTCTCCGCTGCCGGATGGCCTTCCGGGTGCGCCGCAACACCGATCTCCGTGAATTTGTGATCGTATTCGGACATAGCGCGCAGCAGGTCGAGCGCACATTTGAATTTTCCAACGGGTTTCTCGGCATCGCCACCGGGCACGAAAACGCTGATGATGGGCAGGTCGTCGAGATGTTTCAGAATTTCCTGAAGGTGCTTGTCGTCCCTGACCATCCTCGCTGCGATGTGCGGCACAACCTTGAACCCGCGTTTCGCAAGCCGTTCAGACATATCGAGTGTTACGTCAACGTCTTTTGATGGGGAGCAAGTTACGGCTACGTAGGAGCCTGGTTCCAGCACGTCGAGTTTCGACTCGATAGTCGACGTTGGAAAAATCTCCATGTACGCCTCATGCACGGTATGCGCAAGCCTCTGGTTGACTTCCACTGCATGCATCAAGACGCTCGTTGTTCGAGCACCAGTTTCTTCGCGACTTCCACGGCGGTCGCGGCATCGCGACAGTATGCATCCGCCCCAACTGCCTGGCCGAATTCCTCATTCAGCGGCGCGCCGCCAACCATGACGATGTAATCGTCGCGCAGTCCCTCTTCGATCAAAGTGTCGATGACCACTTTCATGTACGGCATTGTTGTTGTCAGCAACGCCGACATACCCAGGATGTTCGGTCGATGCTCTTTCAATGCCGCGATGTAGGTTTCAGCGTCCGTATTGATGCCGAGATCGACAACTTCAAATCCGGCGCCTTCCATCATCATGCCGACGAGATTCTTTCCGATATCGTGAATGTCTCCTTTCACAGTACCTATGACGAGCTTACCAACGGGTTCGGCTCCCGTCTCTGAGAGAATTGGCTTCAGCAACGCCATACCGGCCTTCATCGCGTTGGCAGCAAGCAGCACTTCAGGAACGAAAAGTATTCCGTCGCGAAAATCCTCGCCCACGATATTCATGCCGCCGACCAATGCGTCGTCGAGCACTTTCTTGGCTTCCCAGCCTCGATCGAGCAGGATTTGCGTGGCTTCGGCGATCTCTTCAGCAAGGCCATCGTAGAGATCGTCGTGCATTTGCTCGGTCAGTTCATCATCGGCAAGTTCGGAGAGAACGATATCGTCGTCCTGATCATTTTCCTGCGACATATGCGAATTCCATGGTTAGTTATAAAAAGTTCTACCAGCGCCCATTGCCAGGCTGCATGTCTTCGGGCTGTAAGCGGATAGGAAACCTGTCCCTGATTCTCTTATCGGCAGCCGCATCAATATACGTCGGGTAATGGTCTGTCAACATCTCGCCGACTCTATCGTGCGCCTGTTCGTATAGTGTTTTGCGTCCCATATCAGCCCAGGCACCCGGTGTGAGCCTGTCGGCGACATCGGGATAGAGATACTCACTTTGCATTAGTTCCAGCGTTTGCTTGTGCCCGAGATAGTGACCGATACCGAATACCGCGTCGTGGATGACGTCCAGAGATAAGGTCTCTTCAGTTACCTCGATGCCACGCAAGACGCGCTGAATATTTCCGATCATGTCGTTGTCGATAATCATGCCCTCAAAGGACTGGCCGACAAGGCTGCCAACAATTCCCGGATAAGCTGCCACGAGATTCGCTCCGGCAAGAGCTGCGGTTGCGACCGTGATTGCTTTTTCGTAACCGGCCTGCACATCCATTGTCTTGGCGTCCGTCATGCCGGCGCCTACGCTGGTCGTGAAGCCGTAGAAGTTACAAAGTTGCGCCGTTGCGGCCGTGATCAGCGCTTCCTCGCCGCTACCGCCTGAGAAGGCGCCGGTTCGAAGATCCGAAATGAAAGGCCACATGCCGAAGTTAATCGCGGACCCCGGTCGAACAAGGTTAACAACACACAGGCATGCCAACGTTTCGGCGAAACACTGCACGAGTGTGCCGGCTAGTGCCGCCGGTGCAGTGGCGCCGGCTTGCGGGGCGACAGCAACATCCGCTACCAGACCCAGTTCGGCGATCTTTACAAGAACCTGGGCATTCTCCTCGCCAAACCGCAATGGTGAGACAATCGGGCAACCGCCAAATGTGCAGAATGGTCGCTTGAGGAAGGCGCCTTCATCGCCGAGATAGGCATCAAACAATGCGACCAGTGTGTCGATATGGTCGACAACTGCGATGCCGAGTGCAAAGGACTTGTTGGTACCTGCAAGTTCGGCGTAAGCGATATTAACGTCGTGGACAAAAACATCGTTGCTGTATTCGGCAGCAATGAACGGTTGTCCGAAATTATGTATGTGCTCGAGCTGATCGCCCAGACGTGCGGCATCGTACAAATCCGTGAGTCGGGTGGGTCGAAACTTCTGGGTCTCGTAGTCGAGAATCGTGACGGCTTCACCTGACGTGCAAAAAAGAACTTCCTGCCCGCGAACCATCAGGTCATTTTTCGGATCAGGTGCATACAGAGGGTATTCTTTGGCGGACCTGTCTATGAGGTCCTCGACCAGCGCACGCGGGAATCGCAGGCGATTGTCATCGCCGAGCGTACAGCCGCCGGGCAAGGCGTACTTCAAGACCTCGGGAATCGGATCGCCAATGCCGATGTTCTCAAGTACGTCAAGCGCCGCATCGTGAATGCACTTGATATCGGCGTCACTTAGAGGTTTGTAATGGCCGCCGGACTGGCCGGGGCGTACAGCGCTGCTGCCGCGATTGTCGATTCTTGCCGCACGTCGCGCTTGTCTTCCACGCCGCATTATCGTCCCCCCACCAAAAGCGCCAACAGCGAATTTACATGGTTGCGCTTTAGGGGTACAGGCCAGGCAGTCGCTCGGCGCGATAAACTGCCCAGCCCGAATCGTCTTCCTGCAGGCGCATTTCCCAGACTTTTTCGGCTGGCTGCTCATGAGTGAGTTCGACCAGGCGAGCCCAGCGCTGCGTGCCGGGACCCGGTGGCGCATTGTCGCCTTCTGCGTTTGTTTCCTGGGCACCAATCGTGACAAGAATATTGTCCGTCTGCGGTTGCCAGTCGACGTCACCGAGGTAGCGCGCGAAAAAGCGCTCATCCTCAGGCCCGTATACCCATACCTGGGAGACCTCCATCGTCTCCTCGTTGACCGAGTATTCAACGGCGCGCGTATAGCTGTCCTCGAGCGGCATTTTTTCCTCGAATGGAGACGCGCGGGCAACACCGTTGTCGTATAGCAGGTAGGTACCGTTCTCGGTATGGGAAACCGCGTGATGCTTGTAGGACCATTCAACATCACCAACCGGTGTCAGCAGTTTCTCACTCCACGGTTCACGCCAGTTGTCGTGATTGCCAAGGATCCAGACAAGCTCACCTGAATCAAGGCTGATTTTAATAACGGCATCCTGGTAGGGAACTGACATCACGAAGGCATTGTCGTCTTCCTCATAAATGATCGCGTTGCCATGCGTCCAGTCGTTTACCTCACCTTCGATGAAATCACCGTAGTGCCCTGACCAGAAGTTCTTTCGCAGCGACTGGTACGCGATTCGGTACGGATCAAGAATGTCGTGAAGTTTCCACTCTCTGAGAATGTCGCCTTCCTGAGTCATTTCAATAATGACGTCCCCAATGACATTGGCTTGTGCACGCGGCGCCATCGCTTCTGTTTCGCTGGTATACCAATCCTCAACGACGCGATTCTCGCTGCTCAATAATAGGAAGTTACCGTTTGGCAGTTGCACAAAGTCATGGTGGAAGGTGTCGGTCTCTACAGGGATACTGCCTTCAGCAATATCCTGCGCAGTACCGGTGAAGTGCCAACGTCGAATGACGTTACCGAGCATATCGATCTCAACCATGCCACCCGTGCCCGGCCAGATCTCATAAATGAAGTTTCCGTTCGGCATGCGGCGAATATCGTGCACCTTGTGTCCATCCGGGAAGTAGTACCAGATGATCTCGCCCAGATCATCAACGATCACGGCTGGAGCAAAGTTGGCAGGCGTCGACTTGCCATCCGGCCCCCATCGGCCGTTGACATTGAATAGCGTAACGCCGGGCTCCATCGCATCCGGTTTGTGAACCGTGACACGCGGTGTTGGAAATGCGTCCGGCAGCGGCGGAGTCTCGAAAGTCATCGCTGCCGAAACCGTTGTATTTCCCTTCGCGTCAGTCAGTGTCGCCGTAATTGAATGCATTCGGCCGGATTGCATGCCGAAGACAGGCACGTCGTGCTCCATCGACATGCTGTCGCCCGGGCTTATGGCCCACTGTCGCTCACCGTCATCAACGTTGATTACCAGTTTGGCCGGTTCATCGGTCGATACAGTGAGAATTGCCGCGAGAGGCACTGTCGAGTTCGGATTACCCACCAGGCTCACGTCGCTGAGTGCCGGGCCAGACCGATCGCACGCCGAGAGAGCGAGTACGAGCAATGCAACAGGGAGCATACGGGCGACAAAATCTTTACCTGGCATGGCTTCTTCCTTCATCGGTCAGTAATATCGAATAAACTATATACTAACGCCATATTATCGAGAAAAATATTTATCATGTTTAGGTCAAAACTTGTCTTTAGTCTTGTATTGGCTGTACTGATTTCAGCCTGCGATGCGGGTCCGGACTTCGAGTACGTTCATTTGCCTGGGACAGAGCCGGCAGCCGGCGCAAACATGCCGTTTACCTCGGCCATCAAGGTTCACTCGGGGACGGTCGTTTTTCTGTCAGGTATTACGTCTGCGCCCGTACCACACAGTCATCCGCACGTGCCAGCAGAGTTTGATCATCTGGACTTTAGTGCTGCTGCGCAGACCGAATCAATCATGTCGCGTATGAAACAAACGATCGAGGCCGCGGGTGGTGAAATTACTGACGTTGTTCAGGTCACCCGGTTCATCGTGAATATCGGTGAGAATCAGGACGCGATCAACAAGGTGATGAATAGTTATTGGGGTGAGAATCATCGGCCGGCGAGCACGTCGATCGGAATCGTCCGCCTGGCGACGGACCCGAGGTTCCTGGTTGAGATAGAAGCGGTCGCGGTAATTCCGGACTGATTTATTTGAGCAGTTCGTGGTCGTCCGGCAGTTTGTGTGTAACCCACATGGCCAGCCTGTGGCGAATTTTCGGCAGAGTGTCCTGACCTTTAGGTAGTGGACTAATCTCTTTGTCGTGGACCAGCAATCGATACGCGTATTGAGTCTTAAGGTCGTGCGAGTCAGTTGCCTCGAATTCGACGATGCCGCGCTTGACCGCATCGTCCATGACTATTTGCAGTGCTTCCTTGAGCAGGTCCTTTTCGTTCTTTAGTTTTTTTGCCATTCGCAGGGCCCCGGGCAAATTCTGAGGCCCAGTTTAGCAGGGACCTTAGTTGTCGTGGCCGCGCATGATGGGTCTGGACAGCCCCACTGTCAGCTTTTCGCCAAGTACCTCACGCCGGAAGCGAAACAGCTCAGCCGGCCGGCCACGTCCGATGGCCATTGTTCGGCCTATCGGTTCAACGAGATCCGCATTTGCTACGAGTCGCCGGAAGTTCTGCTTGTGCAGCTTGGCGCCGCTCAGAGCTTCGGCGACACGTTGCAGCTGAAGGAGGGTAAATTCCCCGGGCAAAAGCTCGAATACCACGGGCCTGTATGCCAGTTTTCCACGCAGGCGTCCCAATGCGGTTGCGAGGATGCGACGATGATCAGAAATCAGTGAGTCGCCCATGCCGTGAGCGATGGTCTTCGTACCACCTTTGTCACGTTGCGCTTCCGAGACCAGTCCCGCATCGTAGAGCAGCTCAAATCGCTCCAGCGAAAGTACGGAGTCCATTCCGGACGTCGGGCCCGAGCCAAACGTCACATTCACACGATCTTGTCTCTGTCTGCGCTTGTTTTGGCCTTGCGCCCGCCTGATCCAGTCACCAAGCGCTGGTTCGATATCTGAATCGAGTACCTCTGGTCGTCCGTCACGCCAGTCTTCCCAGGGCAGAAAGCTGTACCAGTCACGCCATTCGGCGTTCGGCTCTCGAACGGAGTCTTCGTGAGTTAAAGCGATATAGGCTACCGAGACTATGCGCGGGCCGCCCTCAACCTCGCTCAATTCACGAAAGCGATTGCCAAAGGTGTACAGCTGTTCGACGTAATACAGATCAAGGCCGGTCTGGGCTTCCACCAGGCGACGCAAGCCACTCTGAAGGCTGTCGTCATTTACCGGATCGAAAGGGCCGCTAGGCAAGCCGGACCCACTTGAGCCCGACTTTTCAATCAATTTGTTGACGATTAGTACGCGTGGCGTGTTGTCAGTGACCGCGACGATGACGGCGGTCAGGTGGATCATCATATTTGTCTGGTCGGTAGCCATTGACACACATTATGCTCTCTGCGAGTATAAGGTAATATGCTCTTATAGAGCATATTAGTTTCCCGGGCAAGTAATTCCACGCAGTGCCCGGATTCAGGTGATTTATGCTATCTAACCAAGAACTTACGGCAAACCTCGCGAAAGTCGCACCGCTGTATGAACACGTCAAATCGGTGATCCCGGATGTCGAGTGGCCCGTTTTTGCGCCGCATATTGCGGCCATCAACGAGCTGAAAGAGAAGCGCAACGCCGTCATTCTCGCGCACAACTATCAGACACCGGAGATATTTCACTGCGTGGCAGACATATCAGGGGATTCGCTCGCGCTGGCCAGGCAGGCGGCGGAAACCGACGCAGACGTGATCGTCCTGGCGGGTGTGCATTTTATGGCGGAGACCGCAAAGCTACTCAACCCTGACAAGACGGTTCTCATTCCTGATGCCAGGGCAGGCTGTTCGCTGGCGGAGTCGATCACAGCTGCGGACATACGTGAGCTGCGGCGCAAGTACCCGGACACGCCGGTCGTTACGTATGTGAATACGTCCGCAGAGGTCAAAGCGGAGTCGGATATTTGTTGTACGTCGGGCAACGCAGTTGAAGTCGTTGAGTCGCTGGACACTGACCAGGTCATTTTCTTACCCGATGAATATCTGGCCAGCTACGTTGCGCAGCAAACCAAAGTCAGGATCATCGACTGGAAAGGTCATTGTGAGGTTCACGAGCGATTCACTGCCGCAGAACTCGAGCAGTACCGTAACGACTATGATGACTTGAAGATCATCGCGCATCCGGAATGTCCGCCAGATGTTCTGGACGCGGCCGATTTCGTCGGGTCGACGGCACAAATGCAGGCCTACGTGCACAGGGAAACCCCGAAACGTGTGCTTATGGTCACCGAGTGCTCGATGAGCGACAACGTGGCGGCTGACGTGCCTGACGTCGAATTCATTCGGCCATGCAACCTCTGTCCGCACATGAAGCGCATCACACTCGCGAATATTCACGAGGCGCTTGAGACGCTTGAACCGCGTATCGAAATTGACCCGGCTGTCGCAGTTAAGGCCCGGCTTGCGGTCGAACGTATGCTGACGATCGGTGGTTAGCGATGCCTGGCGTTGTTGAACAGGCAATGCCGGTAAGAACAGCCGACGTCATTGTTGTCGGTTCGGGTATCGGTGGGCTGGTCTGCGCATTATCGCTTGCGCCTCGATCGGTCACGCTGATTACAAAGACGCCGCAATTGCAGGGAGGCTCGAGTTTATGGGCCCAGGGCGGCATCGCGGCGGCCGTTGGTCCCGAGGACTCTCCGCAAGCGCATGCGGCGGACACATTGACCGCAGGTGCCGGGATCAGTGACCCTGATCGAACCCGTGAACTGACGGAGGAGGGGGCGGCG
>Ga0070723_10000119_pt1 | contig 21430 bp, 17 predicted proteins | sample tdAd002_FD_67277 | JGI IMG/M metagenome (GOLD analysis project Ga0070723, IMG submission 67277) | Marine sediment microbial communities from the Atlantic coast under amendment with organic carbon and nitrate - tdAd00.2 | ecosystem: Environmental > Aquatic > Marine > Coastal > Sediment | place...
AGACGTATGCCGACGTTGCTCTCCTCGGCGATATGCCCAATATCGGAACTGAGGCCGTCGCTAACATCAATGACTGCATGAACGCCGTCTTGAAGCGCAAGAAATCGACCTTCCCGAAGATACGGTTTTGGTATGACATGGGCATTAAGCAGTGCCTTCAATTCGTTGGAATCCGCTTTGATATCATTTATTATCAGGTACAATCCGGCCCTACTGTCTCCTAAATAACCGGTGGTACAAATTATATCGCCATGCTGTGCAGTATTGCGGTACAATATTTCTTTTTCAAATGCATATCCGACGACCGAGACATTTATGATTAAATCAGCTTTTGAACGGGTCGTGTCACCGCCAAGAAGATTAACATCAAATTCAGCGGCCAGTGTTTTAATTCCATTATACAGATCTTCTAGATATTCTATGGGACAGTTTTCAGGAACAGCAATACTGATGAATGCTTCACGAGCAATTCCACCCATTGCGGCAATATCGCTCAGGTTGATGGATAGCGCTTTATAGCCCAAGTCAAATCCTGAAGTTGCATCTCTCAGAAAATGGATCCGCTCAACAAGCAAATCCGTCGTCAAAAGAATTGCTTGGCCGGGCGCCGGAATAAAGGCAGCGGCATCATCGCCGATTGCTTTAATAACGTCTTTAGGACGAATTAAACAACCCCGGCTGATTCTTTTGATAAAACCGAATTCACCGATATCTCTTAAATTCACTGTAATAGCCTTGCCTGTTCGATGATTTTTTTTAATTCTCTGGCAGCTTTTTCAGGATCGTCCGCTGCAACAATCGCCGACACAACCGCAACGCCGTCAGCACCGTTATTAATAACTTCTCCGGCATTTTCTCTGTTCAGGCCGCTGATGCCAACAAGGGGGATCTTTACCGATCTTCGTATTTCGCGCAGTCCTTCCAGTCCGAAAGGGGAAGCTGTATCGGTTTTTGTAGAAGTTGCGTAAATCGGGCCAACGCCAATATAATCCGCTCCATCTTTTTCCGCCTGAACGGCGTTCTTGAGAGATTCAGCGGAAATTCCGATGATCATTGAATCTTTTAAAATGGCTTTTGCCATTTCTATTGGCATATCGCTTTGACCCAGGTGTACGCCGTCTGCATTTACAGCCAGTGCAATATCGACTCTGTCGTTGATGATGAGAGGAACATTATGTCTTTTTAAATGATCCTTAATGAATAATGCCTGAGTGATGAATTCTCGTGTAGAACAGGTTTTTTCCCTTAATTGAACGCAGGTTACACCTCCTCGAAGTGCAGCTTCAACGATCTGCTGCGTTGTTCTCCCTCGTGATAATCCACGATCCGTAACAAGGCATAAAGAGTAGTCAATATTTTCGGGCTTCATTGCAGTTTAACTTTCCTGGATCTTACAACCGCCTTTTAGTTGTTCCGGGCCAATTGAATAAAGGGCATTGACCATTTCTATCATGAAACTCCCCGGTTCCAATGCTTTTTCACCGGCAACTTCTCCGGCCAGCCCAAAAAATGCAAGCGCCGTTGCAGTCGCACTTACCGGATTTTCATCGACTGCCAGAAATGCACCGATGGTCACTGTGGCCGTGCATCCTGTCCCGGTTACGTAGCCCATTAAGGGATGACCATTTGAAACACGCAGAACGCTGTCACCATTTGTGACTAAATCAACCGGACCTGTAATGGCAAGGATGGTTTTTAACTCTCCGGCAAGAATTTTTGCCGTCTCAACCGCATCTTCAACAGAGTGGATAGAATCGACACCTTTTGTCTTTGAATCTTTATGCCGAAGTGATAGTATTTCAGATGCGTTTCCTCTGATAACGTCGATGTTGGTTTGCTCGATAATTTTCTTTGCGGAATCCGTCCTTAGAGATGTGGCCCCAGATCCTACAGGATCAAGTACGATTGGTGTTTTTTGTTCTGACGCTTTTCTGCCGGCTTTTATCATTGATTTAATCCAGTCGTCGGTTAATGTCCCGATATTAAGAACTAGCGCATCAGCATAAGAAACCATTTCTTCTACTTCATTGTGTGCGTGGGCCATGACCGGTGATGCCCCCATTGCCAGAAGTGCGTTTGCAGTATAATTCATTACAACATAATTTGTAATGTTGTGAATGAGCGGTTTTTTTTCTCTTACTGCTGCCAGATTTATGGCAGCCTTTTTCGATAAGCTCTCCATATTAACACTCCTTTCCAAAAAAAAAGCCGTTTCCATTGGGAAACGGCTTTGATATTGAACTATAAACAATATGCTGCAATTTCCCTACGCTGGAATTACCCAGATCAGGTTCAAAGGGTGTTATCTCAGGCTGACAAAGCCACCCCTAACAAATGTACAATTCATGAAAATAATAGTGTATCGGCACATGTGTGTCAAGCACAAAACAATTGTACTTTTTCATGGGATAGCAAAAAAAGTGGTTGAAAAGGGGGGACACCTGGGAGAAGACCGCGCCACAAACGTCCTCTATGATGGAAAGGAAGGGTTCAATTTAAGGAATGAGACCGAACTTTGCCTTTAATTTCTCGTTGACAATAGGCGGCACCATGCCTTTTATATCGCCGCCAAATCGTGCTGCTTCTTTTATTATTGACGAGCTTGTAAAGATCCATCGCAAGCCGGTCATAAGAAAAACGGTCTGAACTTCTTTGTTTAACTTTCGGTTCATCAGCGCAAGCTGAAATTCATATTCAAAATCAGATACAGCGCGCATTCCTCGCAGTATGGCAATAGATTTTTTCCTGGCTGCATAATTGACAAGGAGCCCGTCAAAAGATTCCACTTCAATATTTGGATATTCTTTAAAGCTCGACTCCAGCATTTCTATCCGTTCTTCAACTGTAAAAAGAAAATCTTTTACCGGGTTATTCAATATGGCTACAATAATTTTGTCAAAAAGTCTAAGTCCTCTTTGCGCAATATCAATGTGACCGTTTGTGATAGGATCAAAGGAACCCGGATATATGGCAATTTTTTCCATCAATTATTAATCCTTTTTAGCAGAGACGCTTACATGTCTTTTGGATGAGCCTTATTTAAGAGGAAGTTTCTATACCACATAATTTAAGAATGAAACAAGTGTTTTCCCGTACTTTCTCTGGTCTGTAATTGTAAACATCAAAAGATCGTTTGGGATCGATTCTAAAGGAGAGTGCTCAACAACAATACAGGCTCCTTTTTCAAGAGATCTTGTATGCTCAAGATTGAACAATGCAGATTTTACCATATTCTGGTTGTAGGGAGGATCAAGAAAAACAAGATTAAAGGCCCTTCTTATAGATGTTAAACAATTTAAATTTTTTTTAATATCCCATTTAATGATATTAGCCTTTTTATCAAAAGCACACGATTTGATGTTGCGCTTTATGACAGATAATGCTCCCGGGTTATTATCTACAAATACCGCCGATTCAGCTCCCCGGCTCAACGCCTCGATCCCTAGAGCTCCGGTTCCTGCAAATAGATCCAGCACCACCGTTTCAATAACAAGGAAGGAAAGGATGTTAAAGATCGATTCGCGCAATTGATCAGCGGTCGGTCTTGTTGTCGAACCACGAACCGAATACAGTTTTTTGCCTTTCAATTTGCCGCTGATTATCCTCAACCCCGCACCTTTTCAAGAACAATTTATTCGGATTTTTTCCTTAATTATAAAATTTGTGCTTTTTATGTCAAAACTTTTTACGAAGCCGTCAAGACATGAAGAAAGAATAATACATATATCTTTTGTGTCTTTGTGCCTTTTGTGGCAAATATTTTTTGCTTCTAGCTTGGCCAGGTTAGGTTGTATCAATTTAGCCTGAAGTTAAATGCGCCACTGAAATGTTCAGGTTTTTGAGCTTTTTATGAAGATAACTCCGTTCAACCCCGATTTCTTTAGCAGTGTTGGTGATATTTTCTTTATTTTGCAAAAGTTTTCTTTTGATAAATGCTCTTTCAAAAGCCTTTTTGGCGTCCTTTAAGGAGTGGCTTAAAAAAAGCTGTGCTTCGATCGACGCCATCCCTTCCGCAGCATCTGGATTATAAGGTGCGGGTATATCGAATTCATCAATAACCTCCCTTTCCACCATAATAGCAAGCCGTTCAATCAGATTCTTCAGCTCTCTGACATTGCCCGGCCATGAATAATTACATAACATATTAAGTGCTTGCTGGGTTATTTCCTTCTTTTTACTTCGATTCTGCTTCTCGCATTCAACAAAAAATGTTTCAACTAAAAAGGGAATATCTTCAAAGCGAGCCCTTAAAGGCGGGACCTCTATGGGTATCACATTCAGTCTGTAGTAAATATCTTCTCTGAAATTTCCCTTTTCAATCTCTTTTTCGAGGTCTTTATTACTGGCTGCGATGACTCTGACATTTACACTCAATGTTCTGTTTCCGCCAACCCGCTGGAATTGCTGTTCCTGCAATACTCGAAGAATCTTTGACTGAGTCTTTAAGCTCATGTCACCGATTTCATCCAGGAAAATGGTCCCATTGTTTGCCATTTCAAATTCCCCTATCTTTTTTGTTGTTTGGCCGGGAAAGGCCCCCTTTTCATGGCCAAACAGCTCGCTTTCGATAAGTTCTTCCGGAATCGCAGCACAATGGACATTAACAAGCGGATAATCTGCACGGGAGCTCAGCTGGTGTATGGTGCGAGCAACCAGCTCCTTTCCGGTCCCGTTTTCTCCTGTAATAAGTATCCATGCATCTGTCGGTGCTGCAACAGCGATCTGTTTTTTCAGTGCTGCAATGGGAGGACTGCTCCCGGTTATCGAGTGTTTTTCTAAAGTCTTTTTGCGCAGATATCTGTTTTCTTCTTCAAGCCTCCTGAAATTTAAAGCATTATTAATCGCCACAATTACCTTATCAATTGAAAGCGGTTTTTCGATTAAGTCGAATGCTCCAAGTTTTGTGGCTTTAACAGCAGTTTCTATTGTTCCATGACCTGATATGATTATGACCTGAATAAAAGGGTTGTCCTTCTTTATTTCCTTTAATGTTTCAATACCGTCAATGCCCGGCATCCAAATATCAAGCAAAACAAGATCTGGATATTCAGTATCTACGATTTTCAATGCTTCATATCCATTGGCAGCGGTCAAAACTTCAAAGCCTTCATCCGAAAGGAGGCCGCTTAAGGATTGGCGTATGGAAGGTTCATCATCAACAATCAAAATAGAAGGAAACATATGCCTTAACTCCTTAAACTGAATTTAGATTCGCTTGGCTCCCATCCCTTAAGAGTTCGGGAGAATGTTGGAATAAACGTTTAATTAAGCTGGGAGTTCTATAATAAATTTAGCACCCCGTGGATGGTTGTCCTGCACACGTATCATGCCGTTATGATCAGCAACAATCGTGCTGACAATCGTAAGTCCTAAACCCATGCCGGCCTTTTTTGTTGAAAAATAAGGTTCAAAAAGGCGGGTCTTGTCTTCATCGGAAATGCCCGCTCCATCGTCTGCAACTTCTAATCGTACGATTTTTAAAATTGGATCATGGATTAATGTAATAAAAATACCGCCATCATTCTTTATCGATGCAATGGCATTTTCGATAAGATTGATCATCGCCCGCTTGATCTGCTGACGATCAAGGTTAAGCCGCGGAATACTTTCTGTAATGTTGAATTCAAAATCAATATTCTGATGCCCTTCTTTGTAAAGTGCCAGGGTCTCTTCAATTATTGGTGGCAAATCACAAGGCTTTGGATTTGCTGTGGGGAATCTTGCAAAAGATGAAAATTCGTCCACAAGACCTCTAATCAGTTCCACATGGTCGGTGATGGTCTTTGTACATTCATCAAAAACAGGCTGGTTAAGCTGCTCGGAATACTTCCGCTTAAGACGCTGGGCAGAAAGCGCTATCGGGGTCAATGGATTTTTTACTTCATGGGCAATTCTTCGTGCGACTTCGCGCCATGCAACCATGCGCTGGGCCTTTTCGAGTTCCGTCAGATCATCAAATACCATTACGATTCCCATGTGCTTCCCGGCATCGTCATTAAGAGCATTTACATGCATCATAAAACTCAACGGGCGACCATCTATGGTCAGTTTTAACGGCAGTTCCACGGCATGGCTTCGTGATCTTTTAAGATTCTCCATAATTTCTTCGGCAAGCTTTAAATGCTGTCCATTTAAAAGTTTTTTATAACTTTTATTGATGATCTCTTCCGACTTGAGATTCAGCATCTTTTCAGCCGACTTATTGATCGTAGCAATGAATCCGCCGGCGTCAAGAGTAATAACACCCGCAGAAACATTTTTCAGGACGATTTCCATATACTGTCGTCTTTTCTCAATCTCAACATTCTGATCACGAAGCAGGCGAGCAGAATGTTCCAGTTGATCCCTGCTGATCCTTAGATCTTTGGTCATCGTGTTAAATGAATCAACGAGGCTCCCAATTTCATCATCAGCCACCCGACCGATGCTGAAGCTCAAATCTCCTTCCGCAACCCTGCGTGTCCCTTCAGCGAGATCCTTGATCGGTATGGTGATTGTTTTAGCCAGGTAAAAGCCAAACCATACCGCACAAAAGACAACCAAAAGTGCCACGATTGAAAGGGTTATATAGTATGTAACCTGAATCGGTTTTTTAAGAAGTTTTATCTGCTGGTATTCTTCAAAACCTCTTGCTATGGATACCATGTTTTCGGAAAGATCCGGAGGCATCAGGTTGGTTAACACAATAAACGCCTCGGCACCAGTGTGTTTTAATCCAAAGGGGATTGTTCCGATAGTTCTGATTAGTTCCCCTGCAGGTATGCTTTCGGAAATTGTCCTGACACCTTTCGGCTGCATATCTTTTTGAAGAGTATCGGCAGAAATTACTCCAAAAGGCTTATCTTCTAATTCAGAGGAAAGCGCAAAAGTAATGCGACTTGCATTGGCGGCATAAATTTCAACGGCGTGAAGATTAAACTCACGCTGGACAACCTGAATGTAGTGGGAAAGGGCCTTTTTCTTTGTGGGATCTAAAAATTTCTTTGTTTTTATCTGATAGGATATTCTCTCCATAAAAAATTGACTGCTCTCTTCAGCCTGCCAATATAAACTTCGACCCACGAGCAGCGAATTTTCAAGAGCCTGTTCTACAGGGGCGTTGAACCAGAATTCTATGCTGCTTGTAATAAAGTTGATGGAAAAGAAAAAAAGTACGATGGTCGGCAAAAGTGAAAGAGCTATGAAAGCTACAACAAGTCTCGTTCGAAGCTTAGCTCCCATTACTTTGCGTTTTCTATCATAAAGCAACTTCACCAAATTTCTGAAGACAAGAAATATCAACAGGATAAGCAACAGCAAATTGATGTTGATCAATATAAACATCAGGATTGTATTTGAAATTGGGATGCCGGCTCCAAAATGCATTATCCTGCTCTCGGCAAAAGTCAGTAAAGCAACTACGCTAATGATGACAACAATAAGTATGATTTCGCGTTTTCGCCTTTTACGATCTTCTTCGGAAATATAAGATGTCGGCTTTTTGTATCTGTTATTTCTCATGATAACTGGTCGATTTAGTAGATGAAATCTATGGTATATAAATCGGTTTCAAAATCCCATAGAGAAATAAAAAATAAGACATAATGCAGATAATAAGGAAGTGTTATTTTATTAAGTTCGGCTTTAGCTATTATTTGATAATGTCTACCTTTTTCAAGCATGCTAAGAGGGATAACTTTTAAGCTGTCTATTTCAGCCATCAATTTCTGAGCCTCTTTGAAAGATTGTGTAACATGAAGTCCGCCACTATCCCACGATCGCTTTACAACAAATTCCTCTTTCAGGTTGTTGTACTTGATAGTATTTGTAGTTTTTATATCAGCCACCTTTTTATCGAGCCATAGATTACGTACTCTGTAAATAGTAACAAAAAACGAAAAGGTTGTGGGGACACCGCTTAAGATAGCCTTTTTCATTTTTTCTCTAAAGGCGCCTTCAACATTCAGATAAACAAGAAGATCGTCCCGTGTATTTGTAACAATTATGTTTGTCAACTTAGCATCCTGTGCAAAAACTGGATTATGTACAAAAAAGAGTATGCCAAGAAGCAATATACATATTTTACGATTCCTTAATAAGGTCATATAAAAATAATTCTCGAGATTTTAAAGTTCGATGAAAATTTGTGCGCGAATCAAGTTAAATAGGACGCAGATTTTCACAGATCATAATATTATTTCTTAATTTAAGAATCTTGACAATCTGTGTTCACCTGCCTGCTCGTGCCTCACAGTGTCAGGCGGGTCTGTGTCCAAAAAAGGAAATTCCTATACTATTTAATTAGTTGTTTGTGTCCATTTAGCCTGTTGAAAAAAGAGCCTAACAAAAACATGCAATGATATTTTCAAACGGCTAGAATGTTACAAATTAATTAATAGCGGATACATTCTTAAATGGCAAGCGATTTTGATTGATAGGAGGGCAACTCATTTATATTATTGATTGTACGGGTTTCCCATGACTCCTTCTGAGTAAAGAACTCCTTAAGAAAGGCATGGTTGAATGCGTGGCCGGATTTGTTAGCCACCACATGGCCTAAAATAGGCATGCCAAGAAGTGAAAAATCTCCAATGCAGTCGAGAATTTTATGTCTCACAAACTCGTCTTTATAGCGCAAGCCATCTTCGTTAACGACATTATGATTATCAATTACAACTACATTCTCCAGGGAGGCTCCACTGGCCAGACCGTAACGTTTCATATATTCATATTCATGCAGAAAACCAAAAGTTCTGGCCCTGCATATTTCATGCTCAAAAACCCGGTCCGATAAATCCACGGAATATGACTGCCTGTTGATCAGGGAATGATCATATTCAATAGTACAGGTTATTTTGTAAGTCGAACATGGATATACGCCAACCATTTTGTCATCTTTTTTTAACTCAATAGGCTTTTTGACTACAAAAAAATATCGTGGAGCGGCCTGATCCTTGATCCCTGCAGATTTTATCATGGAAGCAAAGGGGCCGGCACTGCCGTCCATTATCGGCATCTCGTAGGTGTCGAGCTCAACAAGGGCATTGTCGATTGAAAGGCCGGCAAAACTGGCCATAAGGTGTTCTATGGTTGAAACAATGAAGCCGTCGTACCCTATAACAGTCGCCAGGCTTGTATCTACAACCATATTAAAATGAGCAGATATGCACGGACAGTCCAGAAGGTCTGTCCTTATGAACTTGATACCATGATTGCTTGGAGCAGGCTTAATAGTCAGATTGACCTTTTGCCCCGAATGAACACCTACTCCCGAGCAATTGATCGGCCGTGCAACGGTTCTTTGTTTAAAATGCATGTAAATTATAAGTCTTATGCCGAGAAATTTCTAAAATATCGATTGAATAAATAAATACGCAACATGAAAAATCAAGCTGAATCTTTCTCATGAATCCATAATATATTATATTGCTTATGTTTTACAACTATTTTTTATAATTTTGTAATAGTTTAATTTTTTGAAACGATTCAATTTCAAACGAGCTTCAAGTATGATTCAATTTTATGCTGGAAACTGTTTGACCCACCTGCCACGTAAGGCACGAGCGGGCAGGGTGGATAACGGCTCGTAATGAAAGAACCATAAGCGATTTGATTTAAAGATGAATCATCCTCGTAAAACAAAAACCTTTATTAATAGCCCGGGCGGATTCTTTCATTACGAGCCGTTATCCACGAGTTTTTTCAGGAAAAATTTCATTATACCTGAAGAGGTAATATTTTCAAAAAACTAAAGCGCTACAGAATTTTTAGTTTCATGGTTTCCTAAAAAGCCAAAAAAATTGGCTTGCTACAAACTGATGAAAAATGTCACACTGTTATATAATCTTTTGTTGTTTTGGCAACACAAGATAAAAAGATTGTTCTAAACACAGGTATCTGTTATGAATTGTTAATTTTTAAGTTAATACGGTTCCTATCCATTAATAGATCTTTTTTTCCTGTTTAAATTTTTGGTATCAGTTTAGCCCTTTGAAAAGAAATTGTCGCATTCAGATAATTCCCGCCGCAAATATAGGCGAGACCAAACTCGTACATAAGTTAGTGTAAAGGAGGAAGCGTGCTTGCAAAGGTATTAAGCAGCGCTGTTATTGGAATTGATGCGTTTGTAGTGGAAGTGGAAGTAGATATAGCATCAGGTCTCCCTACTTTTACTACGGTCGGACTACCGGAAGCTGCTGTAAAAGAAAGCAAAGAACGGGTCAAGTCTGCTATTAATAATTCGGGTTATACATTTCCTGATGACAGGATCACCGTTAATCTGGCTCCTGCCAATATTAAAAAGGAAGGAACCGGTTTTGATCTCCCAATAGCCTTAGGAATACTTACAGCAACCCGAATCATTCCTCAACAAATCATATCCAAATACCTTGTTTTGGGTGAGCTCTCGCTGGACGGTCGGATTAAACCTGTCAATGGCTCTCTTCCAATGGCCCTGGCCGCGAGAAGTGCTGGTTATGCAGGAATAATCGTACCTTATGACAATGGTCGCGAAGCATCGGTTGTAGAGGACATCACAGTTCTGCCTGTCAAAACCTTGTCTCAGCTGGTAAGTTTTTTTCGTGGATTTACTCAAATCAAACCTGAAAAAACCGATATTTCTGCCATATTTAAAGCTGCTAAAAGTTTTGAAGTCGATTTTTCCGAAGTCAAGGGCCAAGAGCACGTCAAACGATCTTTGGAAGTTGCAGCTGCAGGGGGACACAATCTAATCATGATCGGCCCCCCCGGCTCTGGAAAGACCATGCTGGCAAAACGTCTCCCAACAATACTGCCTCCGATAACATTTGAAGAAGCCATTGAAACAACTAAAATATTCAGCGTAGTTGGGATGCTTGCAAAGGGAAAAGCGCTGATCACAAAAAGGCCTTTTATATCGCCCCATCACACCATATCAGATGCAGGATTGATCGGCGGCGGTCATATTCCCAAACCAGGTGAAGTAAGTATGGCGCATAATGGCGTTCTGTTCCTGGACGAACTTTCGGAATTTAAAAAGCATGTATTGGAGGTTCTCCGACAACCTTTGGAGGATATGCAAGTAACCATTTCCAGGGCCACAATAACCATAACCTACCCTTCATGTTTTATGCTGGTAGCAGCAATGAACCCATGTCCCTGTGGGTATTTTTCCGACCCTAAGCACGAGTGCCGATGCACTTATCCGCAGATTCACCGCTACCGCTCAAAGATATCAGGTCCCTTGATGGACCGGATCGATATTCACGTCGAAGTTCCGGCGGTTCCCTATAAAGACCTAATGGGAGAATCCGAAGCAGAATCGTCGGAAAAAATCCGAGCACGCGTTAATGCAGCACGAGAGCGTCAGTTAGAACGCTTTAAAAGAACAAAAATTTACTGCAATGCTCAGATGATCAACCGGCATATCAAAAAACATTGTAAAATCGATGAGGCCTCATGCAACATTCTTGAGTCTGCCATTGACAAACTAGGCCTATCTGCCCGCGCCTATAACCGAATATTAAAAATCGCCCGCACCATTGCCGATCTTGACGGCGAACCCGACATCCAAGTATATCACATTTCCGAAGCGGTTCAGTACAGGAGTCTTGATCGAGGGAAACGCATTATCTGATCCCATTTAGCCCGCATTTCTCATGAACAATGCTAGGACGTATTTTAATAGTGATGATAATCAAGGAGACAATAAAATGAGTTCAAAAATACCTGCTCGTGAACAGGCTTATAATCTTTTGAAAAAATACAACCAAAATGAGAGCCTTATAAAACATGCGTTGGCAGTTGAAGGAGTGATGCGCTATTGTGCCCGCAAACGAGGAGAGGACGAAGAAAAATGGGGTGTTATTGGTCTGATCCATGACCTTGATTATGAACAGTTCCCGGAACAACACTGCCGCAAAACCGAGGAGATTCTAAAACAAAATTCCTGGCCACAGGAATACATACGGGCTGTAGTTAGTCACGGCTGGGGAATTTGTTCGGATGTGGAGCCTCAAACAGAACTTGAAAAGGTTCTTTATGCCATCGACGAACTTACCGGCCTGGTTGTAACAACGGCCCTGGTTCGCCCTTCCAAAAGCGTCATGGATCTCAAAGCCAAATCAGTAAGAAAGAAATGGAAAGATAAAAGATTCGCGGCCGGAGTCGACCGATCCATTATTGACAGAGGCGTTAAAATGTTGGGCATGGAATTGACAGACCTTATTACTGATACGATCATGGGAATGCGGGAAGTCGCTGAAGAGATCGGCCTGAAAGGAGAATTTTAACCGAGGAATTGACCGAGTTATTAAAGTTCCCAGCAAATTAAAACTATTTACGAAGATTAGTAATCGTCTCCTTTATTTTCTGAATCAGGGGTTTGTGGATTTTAACTTTCAGATAAAGATCTCCGGGCGTTCCCCCTCCTTTCCCATCCTCACCCATTCCCTCAAGCCTTATTCGCTGCCCATCCCTGACTCCAGGCGGTATTTTAACAACCAATTTTTTGGACTTTTTTTTAAGGAAATACGCATATGGACCTCCTTGCTGCGCCTGAGGGGGACTCAGGTTAATAACATCATTCAAATCAGAACCGTTTTGCGGCAACTTTAAACCACTGATCTTTTCTAAAACAAATCGGGGCAGTTTCCCAAGTTTGCCCTGCAATGAAGGCCTGGATCGATCATATCTGCCTCTTCTCAAGGGACCTGAAAAAACAAATCCCCCGGCAAAGAATCCCGGTCTTTTAAATTCAAAGGTCCGGTATTCTTTGCCATAAAATTCCCTGAAAATATCGTCAAAACTCCTAAACCCGAAAGCTTTGGCCATTTCCTCAAAAACATGATTGATATCCGAACCGCTAAAAATGTCTTGTTCAGAATAATTTTTTCTAAACCGGTTGTAGGCAGAAGAGCCGAACTGCTGCCTCAATGCATCATATTCGCGTCTTTTCCCCTGGTCTGATAGGACAGCATAGGCCTCATTAATATACTTCATTTTTTCAGAAGCTTCCTTATTCTCCTTGTTTCGATCCGGATGATATTTAAAGGCCATCTGACGGTATGCCTCTTTAATCTGCTTTGCACCGGCATTTTTATCCACATCTAAAATCTGATAATAGTCTTTTTGTGTCATTATAGTTTATATTCTTATAGTTCGTTAAAACTTAATTTGTGCCCTCCAGAGGCGAATCTACGACATTTTTTGGCAAACAACTTTTTAAAGCTCTATATATCCACCAGGTTTCATTACCGTAACCTTGGCAGAGGTCTCCTTTTCCACTCTAGCGGCCCAGTCATAAGGGTCCTGTTTGATTACGTCAAACGTATCATAGTGCACAGGAACCACCTGCTTTGGTTCTATAAGCTTGACCGCTCGCAGGGCGTCATCGGGTCCCATGGTAAAATTGTCACCTATGGGCAAGATGGCCAGATCGATCCCTTCTTCACCGATAAGCTTCATATCAAAGAAAAGACCGGTATCGCAGGCATGATAGATTTTTTTGCCCTGGATGTAAAACAAAAACCCACACGGATTGCCGCCGTAAGTACCATCCGGAAGGGCAGATCCGTGCTGGGCAATGGTTAATTTTAGACGACCCCAGGGGTAATTAAAGCCCCCACCTATGTGCTGGGGATGAACGTTTTTGATTCCCTGTTGCACTATCCAGTTTTGAATTTCAAAATTTGAGATCACGGTTGCCCCGGTTCGTTTTGCAATTTCTACAGTGTCCCCCAGATGGTCTCCGTGCCCGTGTGAAACCAAGATATAATCTACCTCGATCTCATCTGCTTGAACAGGAGACATGGGATTGCCGCTAAGGAAGGGATCTACCAGCAATTTTGCTTTATCGGTTTCAATCAAAAAACAGGCATGTCCGTACCAGGTAATTTTAAGTGTCATGTGGGGCCTCCTTTTGTAATAGCTTGTTTATCATTTATAATATTCCTCTTACCATAACCCTTACTTTCTTGTAAAACATGAATTGATATCTGAGATATATCTTGAGACAAATGTAGTTTGGTGTGAAATTATTGTGTGGGATGAAATAAAGATTAACCCGTGCAACCGTATCCCCAAAGGTCTAATTTGTTGGACATGTTGAAATATTATGATATAATTATCTAAATTGAAAGGTTTTTCATGCAGTTTTTAGGTATAAGCTGTAACATGTATTAAACATATATTTCGAAATAATGTTAACTTTCTTTTCAAAATATCCCAATCTGAAAAAATTCCCGCTCGGAACTTATTCAGTACAGTTTCCCCTGGACAAATTGGTTCTGGGCGCAGATAATATCCATTATGATGTCCATTTGAGTCCGACTCTCTGCAAATCTGCCAAAAAAATCATAAACCGGCTTCTTGGGAAATATGCCGATGTTGAAAATATTCTGGGCATAGATAAGGCATCGAGCCTGGTCAGGGAAAGAGATGAATTCAAGCGGTTTTGCAGTGATGTATTGCAAGATGCGATCAATAAGGCGAAGTCAGACTCTGAGATCCAAATCGATCTACTGGCTCAGGTTGCGGTTGTAAAGATGTTAATAGAAGAAACTCAGCGTCAGTTTAATACATTGATAGATTATCTTAACAATTATGCTCGAAAACTCGATAGCGTGGCTCAAAAATATGAAATATCAAGAAGTCTGAGCTTAAGTAAATATATAAAAATCAAAGAACAACTGTCTGATATCCAACAGAACAAGCAATCGATTTTGCTCAATGTGGGCAAAGAACTATTCGGAGATTTGATTGATATTCAGCGTAAAGACTTAAAAGAAATGCGTGAGGCAATTTTTGGAATTGAGTCAAATCTTCCCGATGATGTCTTCTCCAACCCCATACTTCATGTAGAAAATCCCTTTGACGATCTATTTATGATAGATGAATACGTATTGCTGGGTCATCGTCTTGAAGATCCTGATAATTACCATAAGTTATTATTTTTAATCAGAAGTGTTTTGCGAAATATCCTCTTGAAAACTTTCTTGAAAAATCTATCTACTTTGGACCGGTCAAAACAGAGAACGCAAATTTTCGAAGATAAGATTGCAAAAGCAGCAAGACATAATACGGATACCCGATATCAGGAAACAGATATCTGGTTAAAACACGTTGATAACATTGATATTCTGTTTAACAGTTTTAAATCAAATGACCGCTATGAGATCCTGAAGCAACAAAATGGAACTAAAAATGATCTCACAAACCTCACCAAGCGGGCAAAACATCAAGAAAAATTTTTAAACTTTATTTACAAAAAATTTAATAAGGGCGATCTTATCAAAAAAATCACAGCTGCTTATGAAATGCAGCCGGTTTATCTTGACTACTGCCCTCCGCTGGTACCCCATCAGGTTTTACAGTTTCTGATTACACCCAGACAAAGGAGGGGGATTGTAAGTCAACTTAATCGATTAAAAGGATTTTATGGCAAATCATTTTCCCTGGTGCCGCTGAAGAAAAAAATAAAGCATCTTAAAAAAATTAGAGCGCATGAAAAGAAAAAGTATTTGGTACGCTTTCTCAACGATTTTGCCCGTTATCACAGGGACTTTCAAAATTTTATAATGCTAAAAGAAGCCATGGACAGTGTAAACCAGGTTTCAGAGAAAAGGATTGTCGATCTGTCTCGCGAAAATCGTCTCCTATACGAGTTTTTACTGCCACACGAACAGGTACTCGAGACAAAGCCGATCATCAATCATGTGATCATCAAGGCGGATATGCGTAATTCCACAGATATCACCTGTCAGATGAAGAAAAGAGGATTAAATCCAGCATCATTCTTTAGTCTCAATTTTTTTGTTCCCATAACCGGGATCTTGTTTAAATACGCTGCCGAAAAGTTATTTATTGAGGGTGATGCAATTATCCTGTCGATAATCGAGCACCAAAATACGCCGGAAGGATGGTACTGCGTTGCACGTGCCTGCGGACTGGCAATCAACATGCTTCTTATCGTACAGCGATACAATGAGAATAGCATGCAATACAACCTTCCGGTACTCGAACTCGGAATAGGTATATGTTATAATGGCAGTCCTCCTGCTTTTCTCTTTGACGAAGATAACCGTATTATGATCTCACCGGCCATCAATACAGCCGACCGGATGTCGAAATGCGCAAAGTCATTTCACAAGCCAATTTTAAATAATAAAAAACCATTTAATCTTTACGTATATCAAACAGTATTATCAAAATATTCTGCTGCCGCAGCAGACGATATATTCTTTCGTTATAATATAAATGGAATTGAATTGAACGCCGATGGTTTTGAGAAGCTGTCAAAAGAGATCGACTTAACGTCGATAGAATGTCATATCCCAAGCTTGCAGAAAAAAAAGATTAAAATTCATACAGGGAAATGCCCAACAGTAACAGGAGAGTATCAGCGTTTAATAATACGGGAGGCCTATATTCCGGAAGTTACCCCTGATGATATGCGTGTTATCCGGCTGACAGATCAAAAATACTATGAAGTATGTACCCACCCGATGCTTTATAAATATGTAGAAAATATGTGATCTAAATCCCACATTAATTTTTTCGTGAACCCTAAAGAGGATCAACAATATTTGATAGCTCATGTAGAAAAGGGTGTCTTTTAATTCTTCATGGATGATGAGAACGGAAAAAAATTAGAAGACTCTCCACAAGTTCGGCCATAAAATCTAAGTTCAGCTTATCCATGGTATCTGACGGTAAGTGATAATGGGGATTGCGGAAAAACGCCGTATCCGTAATCATAACGGCCTTATAACCCCGATCCCAGAAGGAAGAATGGTCGCTAAGTCTCACGGAAGGAAGCAGGAAACCTCCCAATGGCACAGTGAGCTCGACCACAGGAAGATCCGGATTTTTACGAAAAGCACGGAATAAAGCCCCTGTAAAACCTCTGGAGCTTAAATTACCTACAATGCCGATAAAGTCTCCCTGCTCGGGATATCCTAAAAACATCAACGGAAACGGATAGTTCTGGCAGCCCGGATCATGGCAAGTGTACCCGACCATCTCCAGACAAATCATGCCGTCTATCTGTTCTTTTTTTTTCCAGGCCTTCATGGCATAAACTCTACTCCCCATGTCCCGTGTGCCGAAAGCCGGCGGTTCTTCCAGAGCAAAGGAAACAAATTTCACCGCCAGGTCAAGTTCTTGATGACCTTTCAGCGCCTTTAAATTCCGTGCAGTCTCCAGTTGGACGGCGATAGCACTGGCGTTATCATCAGCACCAACCGTTCCGGCTACTGAATCATAGTGGGCTCCCACGATATAACGTTTTGTTGGATTTTCACAAAAAGAGATTTCCGCCACAACATTTGAAACCGTATAATTCCGGTATTTATAGGGTTCGCAATATACCGGTATGTCGATGTCTTGATAGAATGTTTCGATGTATTCTTGAGTCTTTTTAAGGTTTTTAGGTAATAAGACACTACGTTCACCAATGGTCAGTGTTAGTATCCTGAGGTGATCCTGCAATCGTTCAGTGGTCTTTTTTATGTCAATCATTGATATTTCCTCCTCTGCTGTGCTTCCAAGGCAAATGGCATCAACCGCAAAGAATAAAACCATTAAGACAATAAACCGTTTCATTCAATAGAAGTTAATTGAAAACCGATCATATATCAATTATAATCCATTGTTATGGGCACATGTAATTACTGTGAAAATAGCGCCGGAACTATCTCAAATACCATAGGCTTTTGTGCTGAATGTATCAGGGCTCATTTTGATGTTGTCTGGCCGCAAATAAAAAAGGTTCACGAGCACAGTCGAAGAGCTTACGGTCTCCCGGAGGATCCCCCCCGTGCAGTGGATGGTATTCACTGCGGATTGTGTGTCCACGGATGCAAGATTCCTGAAAAGGGAACAGGTTTTTGCGGTCTGCGGAAAGTGCAAAACGGCAAGATCCGCGGCGGAAGACCCCACGAGGGGAACCTGTCCTACTATTATGATCCCCTTCCCACTAACTGTGTGGGGGACTTTGTCTGCCCGGGAGGTACGGGCTGCGGATATCCCAGATATGCGGCTACCAAAGGCGCTGAATACGGTTATAAGAATTTGGCCGTATTCTATCACTCCTGCGGGTTTAATTGTCTGTACTGTCAAAACTACCATTTTAAGACGAAGACGTCTTACTCTCAAAAGCTTACTGCAAAACAACTCGCTCAGGCGGTGGACCAAAAGACCAACTGTATCTGCTATTTTGGCGGAGACCCCACTCCCCAGATTCTCCATGCCATTAAAACATCTAAAATGGCTCTTAAATATACTGATCATCGCATCTTGCGCATATGCTGGGAGACCAACGGTTCAATGCAACCGCCGTTTCTCACCATGATGGCGGATCTATCTTTAAGATCCGGGGGCTGTATAAAGCTTGATCTAAAGGCCTGGGATGCGGGCATTCATCTTGCTCTTTGCGGCGTAACAAACCAAAAGACTTTGGATAATTTTCGAATGTTAGCCAAGTGGACTGATCAAAGACCCGAGCCACCGTTTCTCATTGCCAGCACGCTGCTTGTTCCCGGGTATGTGGATGAACCTGAAGTCGAAAAAATCGCTGCGTTTATTTCAAGCCTCAACCCGGATATTCCTTACAGCCTGCTGGCGTTTTACCCGCAATTTTATCTCAACGATCTTCCCACAACGTCCAAATCCCATGCCCTGCGCTGCAAGGTGATCGCTGAAAAGGTCGGTCTGCGCAATGTCCATTTAGGGAATGTACATCTTTTAGCAGAAGACTATTAGCCCGAATTTCTCATGATGAATTTATCAGGAACGAAAGTCTTGTTTTCCAATTCATATCTGAGCATCTGCAAGATGATTTTGATCAAGTTGAAAGCATATTTAAAAAAAAGTGTGCAAAGCATTTGCAAGGTTCGGAACTCGTTTAAATTCCTTTACATTAGCCTACAAACAATTGAAACCCAGTTGTCCTTGACAAGGATTTCAATGAGTTCGAATCCCAGTTTTTCCATTTTCTTTAAAACCCCGTTCTTATCCGCTTCAATAATACCGGAACAGATAAATATGGCGTTTTGAACCATAACCCTCTTGACGTCATCAAGAAGGATTAAAATACCCTTTGATGTTATATTGGCAGCAACAAGACCAAACCGTTCCGTCACCTTGTCGACAAGGTTGCCGGTTATGACATTGAAGGTTGACTCTGATATTCTGTTTTGCATCAAATTTTTACGAGCGGTATCCACAGCAACTGCATCATTATCAGTCCCCCATACTTTTGTAGCGCCAAGTTTTGCAGCCGCAACCATTAGGATGCCGGAACCTGTTCCAACATCCAAAAAAGAGTCATCCTTTTTCAGATACTTTTCAATCAAAGAGATGCACATACAAGTTGTTGGATGGGTTCCGGTACCAAAGGCCATGCCAGGATCGATCTCAAGGACGATTTCATCATGACTCCGAGCATATTCTCGCCATGTAGGTTTCACTACTATGTTGGCGGTGATTTGCTCGGGCCGGAAATGAGCTTTCCACACTTGTGCCCAGTCCGCTTCACCCATATCGGAATAAACAATTTTACATATTATTCCGCTTTCCTTTTCGAGCCTTGCCAGACTTTTTTCAAGAATTCGGCGTTTTTTTTCGGCCTTTTCATCACGGGAAAAATAACCGGTCACAGCATAATGTTCGGGTTTTATTGCATCTTCCCCCCAATCTTCCGGATGTTCAATGGCCGGCTCTTCCATTACTACGCCCTTTAATCCCAGTTCATAAAAAATATTTGAAATAAGATCCATGGCCAGTTGCTTATCATCGAAATTAAAAACGACCTTTGCTTCGATCCATTTCATGACTTGCTCATTTATTATAGAAAGCTTTCTTTGGGCGGATTAAAGTAGCCGTATTTTAAATCAGGGAAAGATTCTTTCATTTGGCAAATAAGATTTTGCATGCCTACCGGCGTTCCATGCTTTGCAGCACTCGACATGACATTCCAATATCTGGCCGGGTCAAAGTTCAGGTTGCGCCACTGGATCATATTTATCGGATGCTGCCTTATAAATGCCTTAAAGGTATCTATTTCTTCGGGCGTATCGGTAAACCCTGGGCAGTTGAGATAGTTTACAGACACAAATTTCCCACGGCCAAGTGCAATGTCTATGCTTTTTATTACATCAGAAAAAGTATAACCCCTGGGTCGAAAATATGCATCATAGCATTCTTTCCTTACACTGTTGATGCTTATACGGATACTGTTAAGACCGGCATCAAAAAGTTTTTTCAGAATATCGGGTCTGCTTCCATTGGTATTCATGTTAATTGTGCCGCGGACGGTCACTGAACGTATCTTTTCTATAGCCGGAACGATGACGTCGGCTGCCAGCAAAGGATCTCCTTCACACCCCTGCCCGAAGCTAACAACGCTTCGCCTTACCTGCCTTATATGTTCAAGAGACACTTCTGTAATCTCTTCAGGTGACGGCTTAAAAGCAATTCTGTTTTGGCTGTGCTGAATCTCGCCATTTTTCTGTAACGACAAACATCCCAGGCATCTGGCGTTACATTGTCCGGATGTGGGCAGCGGTGCTTCGTATCTTCCCAGAAAGAAATTCTTGGCCGCCGGACAACCGTATTTCAGGGCACAGTTTTCTAGATGCTCCCTCAGCCTGTTATCCGGCATCTTGTTATTCATTCTACTAATTCCGTCAACGACATCTTCGGGTTTCATCAGTCTCAAATCCTGTCGTCTTTCTTTGTCCACCAGTATCACGGAGGATCTGAAGCTCCCGTTGTGCCATCCTACCGCTCCATATGAAAAAAGTGGTAAATATCCGGCACCTTTTTTTTCCCTGTAAGCGCTTATATAAGCAATAACATAACCGGGTGAATTAAAAGCGGCGACCGGGAATATCATTTCACCGGGTGCGTATGGATTTGCCCCAACGGTCTCAAGCCTGCGGTTTTTAATATTATACAGGATCGGCTTTCTATCCGGCATATACATAAGTTCCCCGCCAAATGGCATGTCGATCGTTTCATCCAAAGTCAGAGGAACCAGAGAATATCCGGCCATACCCACAGCGGAATATCCTTGAAGATCAAAAATCTCTCCATCTTTATTGGACACCACCGCTGTTACAAAATTTCTTTTATTTTGCATGGGTTTCCAGCGCCTCTTTTTTGGAGCGCACATCTTCAGCGCCATCTAATCTTTAGTCTTAAATTAGCAAATTTGGTAATAGTTCTTTGAAACAAATCGATTTCAAACGAGCTTCAGGTATGATTAAATTTTATACTGGAAACTGTTTGAGTGGATTAGGGATCGTTATGAGAGAACCATAAGCGATTTGACTTAAGAAAGAAACATCCTCTTACAAGAAAAACCTTTATTAATAGTCTGGACGGGTTCTTTCATTACGAGCCGTTATCCACGAGTTTTTTCAGTAATAATTTAATTATACCTGAAGCGGCAATATTTTCAAAAAGCTAAAGT
>Ga0070723_10000123_pt1 | contig 20802 bp, 15 predicted proteins | sample tdAd002_FD_67277 | JGI IMG/M metagenome (GOLD analysis project Ga0070723, IMG submission 67277) | Marine sediment microbial communities from the Atlantic coast under amendment with organic carbon and nitrate - tdAd00.2 | ecosystem: Environmental > Aquatic > Marine > Coastal > Sediment | place...
GCTTACTTGATGAATATCGAGATTATCAAGTCCCGCACGTCCCACTGCAGCCAGTATTCTGCCCCAGTTGGGATCACTGGCATATAGTGCAGTTTTTACCAGCGGCGAGTGTGCGACGGTATACGCAACATTTTTTGCCTCATCAATATTCACAGCAGACTCGACATGAACTGTTACAAACTTTGTTGCACCTTCACCATCACGAATAATCGCTTGTGCAAGCTGAATAAAGACTTCGTTTACCGCTTTCTGAAATTCAGCGCTGTTGCCACAGCTACCATCCAGCGTGCGCCCACCTGATGCACCCGTTGCTGCAAGTATGCAGGCATCATTGGTTGAGGTGTCGCCATCAACTGTTATGCTGTTAAACGAGATATTAACTGCAGTCTCCAGGCAATGTTGCAGCCACTCGCGATCGACGGCGGCATCAGTCGCAATAAATGCAAGCATGGTTGCCATATCCGGGCGGATCATGCCGGAACCTTTTGCAATCCCTGTTATGGTGACTTCAGCACTATCGATCTGTAAGCTGCGCGAACACGCCTTGGCGACAGTATCGGTGGTCATGATAGCTGTAGCAGCCTGTACCCATGCATCTTGCTCAAGCCTGGCAGGCAACTTTTTGATACCCGTCTCAATTTTGTCCATAGGCAGGTCCTCACCTATGACACCGGTTGAAAATGGAAGCACCTCATCCTTTGCGCAACTGATTGCACTGGCGACCAGAGCACAGCATTGTTCTGCATCGTTCAGGCCATGGACACCAGTACCTGCATTCGCATTGCCTGAATTTATCAGCAGTGCCCTTGGACTGGTTTGCGCCAGGTGATTTTTTGCAACTGTTACCGGTGCGGCACAGAATGCATTACGGGTGAAGACACCTGCACAGACGGTATCTGGTTCAAATGTAATAAGTACAAGATCGGGCTTTAGCCCGTTTTTTATTCCTGCAGTAACCGTTGCCAGCTGAACGCCATTAACGAAGTGTATATTTCCCGGTTGCGATAAACCTACTGCCATTAATCGAGCTTACCGTGGCATTGCTTGAATTTTTTACCGGATCCACACCAGCAAGGCTCGTTTCTTCCCAGCTTACGTTCACCGCGTACATAGGGTTGTTGCGGCTCACCTGCACCCGCTGCGCCGCCTTCTGCTTGCTCAGATCCATGCATGCCTTCAGCCTGTCGATGCTGATAGCTGACATTCTCCGCCTGCTGATGACCCTGCTGCTCCAGCTCATCAACTTCCTCACGTGCACGTATCTGCACCTTGGACAATAATGTGATGGCTTCGTGCTTAATGCGATCGAGCAGTTCAGTGAACATGTTGAATGATTCACGCTTGTACTCCTGCTTCGGATTCTTTTGCGCGTAACCACGTAAACCAATACTCTGTCGTAAATAATCCATAGCCGCGAGATGTTCTTTCCATAATTTGTCCAGCACCTGCAACAGAACATATTTTTCATACTGGCGCATGCCTTCAGAACCAACCACGAGCTCTTTTGCCTCATAGTCTGCAACAAGCGTTTGCAGTATTTTGTCCCGCAAGCCATCTTCATTCAGGTCGGCGTCTTCATCCATCCATTGTGCAACAGGCATGTCCAGACCAAACTCATTATTGATAGCCTCTTGCAGACCTCCGAGGTCCCACTGCTCATCAAGACTGCCGTGGGGAATGTATTCCGACACGATGTCATCAACGACATCTTCGCGAACATTGTTTACGACATCAGATAAATCATCAGCGGCCATCATTTCATTGCGCTGTGAATAAATCACTTTTCGCTGATCATTAGCCACATCATCATATTCAAGCAACTGCTTACGAATATCGAAGTTGTGGCCTTCTACTTTTCTCTGTGCGTTTTCAATCGCACGTGTTACCCATGGATGCTCGATGGCTTCACCACGCTGCATACCAAGTTTTTTCATCAGTCCACCAACCTTGTCTGATGCAAAAATACGCATCAGGTCATCTTCTAAAGATAGATAAAAACGACTTGACCCTGCATCACCCTGACGGCCTGAGCGTCCACGCAACTGATTATCCACACGTCTCGATTCATGACGCTCACTGCCGACAACATGCAGACCGCCGGCATCGATGACTGTCTGGTGACGTTGATGCCAGTCCTGGGTAGTTTTGTGTTTTTCATCGTTACTGGCTTCTGGCATGCCATCAAGCTCAGCCTCAAGATTACCGCCAAGCACAATATCTGTACCGCGACCGGCCATATTGGTTGCGATGGTCACATTACCCGGATTTCCCGCCTGGGCAATAATATGAGCCTCATTCTCGTGCTGTTTTGCATTCAGCGTATTATGCTGAATGCTTTCTTTATTGAGTAAGGCCGATATTTTTTCGGATACTTCAATAGATGCTGTACCCACAAGAACCGGCTGTTTACGCGCAACACAATCCTTGACATCGTTCATGATTGCTTCGTATTTCTCTTCTTTAGTCAGGAACACCTGGTCAGTCATGTCATCACGGACCATTACCATGTTGGTAGGAATAATGATGACTTCCAGGCTGTAGATCTGCATGAGCTCAGATGCTTCAGTGTCAGCTGTACCTGTCATGCCGGATAGTTTGTTGTACAGTCTGAAATAATTCTGGAAAGTTATTGATGCCAGCGTCTGGTTTTCGCTCTGTATCGGCACACCCTCCTTGGCCTCTACAGCCTGGTGCATGCCTTCTGACCAGCGCCTGCCTGGCATGGTGCGTCCGGTGAATTCGTCGACAATGACAACCTGCTTGTCCTTTACAATGTAATGCACATCACGATCAAACAGGGCATCTGCACGCAAGGCTGCATTCAGGTAATGCAACAGGCTTATGTTTTTGGCGCTGTACAGGCTTTCATTTGCAGGGAGGATGTTTTCATCAGTAAGGATCTGTTCTACACGCTGGTGGCCCTGTTCTGTAATATGGACAGCACGGTGCTTCTCATCCACCGAAAAATCACCTTCTTCAGGTTCATCCTTGGCTGTCATCTCACCACGCTCCAGCTTCTTGACAATGTCCTTGAAGCGCAGGTGAAGTTCGGAGCTGTCATCAACAGCGCCTGATATGATTAAAGGTGTACGCGCCTCATCGATAAAAATTGAGTCAACTTCATCCACAATGGCGAAATTAAGTCCACGCTGCACTTTTTCATCAGCAGTGAACGCCATGTTATCGCGTAGATAATCGAAGCCGTATTCATTATTGGTTCCATAGGTAATATCAGCAGCATAAGCCTGCTTCTTGGTCGCATGATCCATGCCGCTCAGGCTGACGCCTGTGGTCATGCCCAGGAAGTTATACAAACGCCCCATCCACTCGGCATCACGGCTTGCCAGGTAGTCATTGACGGTAACCACATGGACGCCTGTACCCGGAATCGCATTTAAATAAGCCGCCAGTGTCGCGGCCAGGGTCTTACCTTCACCAGTACGCATTTCAGCAATCTTGCCGCTATGCAGCACCATGCCTCCAATTAACTGCACATCAAAATGCCGCATGTTCAGCACACGCTTGCCGGCCTCACGCACAGCAGCAAAAGCTTCGGGCATTAATTGTTCGAGAGTTTCGCCATCTGCGTGTCGTTGACGAAACTCCAGCGTCTTTGCTGCCAACTGTTCGTCACTTAATGCTTCGAACTCGGGTTCCAGCAGATTAATTGCCCCAACTGCTTTACGATGCCGTTTAATGAGTCTTTCATTACGGCTACCAAATATCTTGCTTGCGAGATTCGAAATCATAGTTCTTGCTTGGAAATTCTGAACGGATTGGATATTCTGCTTATAGCGGTTCTACAAAAGCGTGTATTATGCCCGAGATTGCTCTCCCGGTCATAATGGATTCATGAATTGTGGGGATTATCAGGCTTTAGACTGAACGAATCGAATGGGATCGATTTGGCGGTCATTCAGCAATACTTCAAAATGCACATGTGGACCCGTTGATCTGCCAGTAGATCCCATTTTCGAGATCGTCTGGCCTCTTTCGACACTGTCGCCGGTATTTACCACAATTTGATCGTTGTGTCCGTAACGGGTAACGTAGCCGTTACCATGATTGATTTCGACCAGATTACCGTAGCCATAACGCTCACCTGACCAGGTGACTACGCCACTCGCAACAGCTTTTATATCACTGCCCTTCTTTCCGGCAAAGTCCATGCCCTTGTGCATTTCAATTTTTCCCGAAAATGGGTCGGTGCGCTTGCCGTAGTAAGAGGATATCCAGCCTTTACCAATCGGACGGCCGGCAGGCCGCGCTTCTTTCATCAGTTCACTGCGCATGATCACATCTTCGAGCAGTGATAGCTGCTGTTCACGGCTCTGCAGCTGTTCATTCAGGTCTGTAAGTACCGTATTCAGGTCCATGGCGGTACCCGCGTCAGGCTCATGCGGGCCGCCATAGGCCGGTTTGTGTTCAAAGTCGAATTCGTCTGAATCGAGCTTGGCGACGACGACCAGGCGCTGGCCCAGGGCGTTCAGGCGGGTCACATTGGCCTGCATACGGCCAATATGTGTTGCCAGCGCATCAAGGTCAGATTGCGCATTCATCCTGGCTTGCCTGATCAATGCTTTCTCAGTGTCTATTTTTTCTTCTAATTCAGTAAGTTGAACGATTTCCTTGGTGGTGAACCCCCACCAGAAACCGGTGCCAGCGACGCCTGCAAGAACGGATACTATAACGCCCAGGAAGGCAAATTTTTGCCATGCATGCCCGATCTGACAGCGTACGGGTTTACCTCTGAATTTGCCAAGATATATAATATTCATTGTTGCTTCTTTTAAGAGTGCATCGCTTATAATAATAGACCATTCGTCGGAATTTTATTCACATATGGACTCATTTAATTCCAGACTCGACGCCTCGCTTAGAAAGCGGGCTCAGGAGCTGAGGCGCCTGACTTCCGTGCTGCGTGGCGAACTTCCAGCTGAAAGTGACGGCCATTACCATGTCGCCAATATCCACGAGCGGACTTTGGTTATTATGACAGATTCGCCTGTCTGGACCACAAGGCTAAGACAACTGGGGCCAAGGATTCTGACTATAATGCAACACAGCGGTAGAAAAAATCTTCTTCATATTCGAGTTTTCAGCAGACCTGCACAGTCGCCTGTCGCCAGACCACCTGATTCAGTGAAAACAAAACCCAAACAAATCAGTCGTCAATCAAGCCAGCTGTTAAATCAGGCGGCTTCATTTATTGGAGATGACGGCTTGCGAGAGGCTCTGTTAAAGCTTGCCAGGCATGCGTCAGATAAACACAAGCCAGAAAATAACGAATCAGGCGACTCTGACTAAATCAGCTTGCCTGCAAAGGCTGTGTATACGATATGGGTGAGGCGGCTTCTTCGCCCTCAAAAGTTACCTCTTCCCAGGCGGATTTATCCGCACATAGTGCTTTGAGTAATTTGTTATTCAATGCATGCCCCGAACGGTAGCCGGAGAATGCACCAATGGAGCTATGGCCAAGAAGATAAAGGTCACCTATCGCATCAAGAATCTTGTGCTTAACAAATTCATCATCATATCGTAGACCATCTTCGTTGAGCACCCGGTACTCATCGACAACGACTGCATTATCAATACTGCCACCCAGGGCAAGGTTTTGAGAGCGCAGTTGTTCAATATCGCTCATAAAACCAAAGGTTCTCGCACGACTGATTTCTTTCACAAATGAGGTTGTAGAGAAATCGATTTCTGCTTTTCGCGGCCTGCCTTTGAACACAGGATGATTGAAGTCAATAGTGAAACTGACCTTGAAACCGTCAAACGGGTCGAAACGCGCCCACTTGTCCTTTTCCTCAACCACGATTGATTTCTTGATGCGAACAAAGCGCTTGGGTGCATCCTGCTCAGCAATACCTGCAGACTGGATCAGGAATACAAATGGGCCTGAGCTGCCATCCATGATAGGCACTTCAGCTGCACTGAGATCTACATAAGCATTATCTATACCCAGGCCTGCCATCGCAGAGAGCAGATGTTCTACGGTTGACACCTGAACACCGTCACTTTCAAGCGTGGTTGATAAAGTCGTTGGCCCGACATTCTCGGCTGTCGCCTTGATTTCAACCGGCTCGCTCAAATCAACCCGGCGGAAAATGACGCCTGTATCAGGCGCCGCCGGTCGCAATGTCATGTACACTTTTTCACCAGAATGCAGGCCTACCCCGGTAGCCCGAATTACATTCTTCAGCGTTCTTTGTTTGATCAAAGCCCTTTTTTCCTTTGTTTTTTAGGTGCGCAAATCTGGCACAATCGTGGAAAATCTATATATTCTCACACAGTTTGCGCTCAGATTGAAAGTAAAATTTGTAGCTTTCTTTTTACTTATAACACCTTACGACACATTTTTTCCAATTCTCAGCGGTTACTTTCCGCGGTTCTGTGGCATCAATCAGCCTGTCTGCGCAGAAAAGCCGGGATATCAAGCAGCTCTTCATCATACACATCGGGAACTTCCTTGCGGCGAATAACAGTCGGCTTGTCGAGTTTTTCGTAATCCAGCTCTCCATCAGGTTTGACTATTTTGGGTTTCGATGGCGCTACCTGTTGCTGATGCGCATGCCCAAGGCCAGTTGCAACAACCGTCACCCTGATTTGATCTTCTAGCATTTCATCGATCGCTGTACCCATGACCACGGTCGCATCCTCTGATGCGAATTGGCTGATCACATCACCAATATCCTGGAATTCGCCCAGCGTCATATTTGAGCCAGTAACATTGACCAGAATACCTTTGGCGCCAGAGATATTAACATCTTCCAGCAGTGGACTTGCAATTGCAGCCTGCGCTGCTTCAGCTGCACGGCTCTCTCCTGATGATCTGCCTGAGCCCATCATACCCATACCCATCTGTGACATAACAGTACGCACATCGGCAAAGTCAACGTTTATGACACCCGGGTTGGTGATCAACTCAGTTATGCCCTGCACTGCCCCATACAGCACATCGTTAGCGCCTTTGAATGCATTCATTAAATCAAAATCACGACCATATACGTCCAGTAACTTGTCGTTCGGAATGGTAATCAGTGAATCAACATGCTCTGTCAATTCCTTTATACCCTGCATCGCAATTTTCATTCGTGTACTGCCTTCGAATGCGAATGGCTTGGTAACAACGCCAACCACCAGGATGCCCATATCACGTGCCAGCTGGGCAACAACAGGAGCCGCGCCTGTACCGGTACCGCCACCCATACCTGCTGTGATAAACAACATATCAGTATGTTCAATTGCTTCCTGGATAAGCTCCCGGTCTTCGAGTGCCGCCTGCTGGCCTGTATCGGGAGTTGCACCCGCCCCAAGACCCTTGGTGATGTTGCAGCCAATCTGTAATGACTTTGCATCTGTCATTCTACCTAATGCCTGGGCATCGGTATTTGCGCAGATGAAATCCACACCACTGATTCCACTGGTTACCATGTGCTGGACGGCATTGCCGCCACCGCCACCAACACCGATTACTTTTATGATGGCTTCTTGTGCAACTGAGTCCATAAGTTCAAACATGATAATTCTCCTCTGCATGTTTTTTTGTTGTTGTATACATGTGTTTTTATCCCCTTGTGTGTTTTAAAAATTTCCCTGAAACCAACTCTTCATCCTGTCAAACAATCCCTTGATGCCACCTTCTATCATCAGATGACTTGTTCCTGAGTCACGGTGCTGATTCCCGAACAACAGGAGTCCAACCCCAGTCGAATGTATAGGATTGCTTACAACATCAGACAATCCGAAAACATACTGTGGCAGTCCCAGTCTGACCGGGACATGAAATATTTCTTCAGCCAGATCAACGACACCTTCCATTTTTGCGCTGCCTCCGGTTAGAACAACACCCGCAGCAATCATCTCTTCAAATCCGCTCTTGCGCAGTTCAGCCTGCACCAGTGACAGAAGCTCTTCATACCGGGGCTCAACCACTTCCGCCAGCGTCTGCCGCGACAGTTTTCGTGGTGGTCGGTCGCCAACACTGGGCACTTCTATAGTCTCATCCGGATTGGCTAACTGGCGTAATGCGCAAGCATATTTAATCTTGATCTCATTGGCATACTGGGTAGGTGTACGTAGAGCCACAGCAATATCATTGGTGACCTGGTCACCGGCAATGGGTATCACGGCAGTGTGTCGGATTGCACCATCGGTAAATACTGCTATATCTGTAGTGCCACCACCGATATCAACCAGACAGACACCCAGCTCTTTTTCGTCATCAGTAAGTACCGAATAGCTGGATGCAAGTTGCTCGAGAATAATATCGTCAACTTCCAGGCCGCAGCGCCTGACACATTTGATAATGTTTTGCGCAGCGCCCACAGCGCCGGTCACAAGATGAACTTTTGCTTCAAGTCGCACACCTGACATACCAATCGGCTCGCGTATACCTTCCTGATCATCAATAATAAATTCCTGAGGAAGAATATGCAGAATTCGCTGGTCTGCAGGTATTGCCACAGCGCGTGCCGCATCTATCACCCTGTCAAGATCGCCACTTGAAACTTCACGCTCACGAATAGCAACGATGCCATGCGAGTTGAGGCTACGAATGTGGCTGCCTGCGATACCCGCATAAACCGATTGAATCTGGCATCCCGCCATAAGTTCGGCTTCTTCAACAGCACGCTGTATCGACTGCACGGTTGACTCGATATTAACAACCACGCCCTTTTTCAGCCCGCGTGACGGGTGTGAACCCAGTCCAACGATTTCAATCTCGCCTTCCGGGTTAATTTCACCAACAATAGCCACAACTTTAGATGTGCCAATATCCAGGCCAATGATCATGTTCTTATCTGACTTTTTAGTCATTATTTATGCGCCCCTTTCACGCGTATAAGCATTACTGATCTTTTGCCTTGAAAGTGAATTAACCGCTGACTGCCAACTACGCCACAGTACCTTGAATATATAAAAATACTCCTGCCAAACTGATGAATTATGCATGTCCTGTCCACCCCGAAATGTTATTCAGACCTGCGCCACTTTCCTTTTCGAGCGATGTTTTACTTTTCATTGCAAATCCGTTTGGATAGCGCAGGTCGATATATTTAATGTCATCAAGTTTTGGTGCATTTTGCATAGAGAAAACCTTAACGAATCTCTGTATGCGTCTTTGAGTATCATTTCGTCCAAGTTGTAACTCAACACCGTTTGACAACAGCATCGACCACGACCTGCGTTCATCCAGCTCCAGCTTGTTAACATCAAGCCCGAGACCGGATAATTCTGCGTGCAAGCTAACAAGAAACCCCCATACTTTATGATGCAGACCTTCAGGGCCAATAATCACCGGCATCTGCATTTCTCTGTTAATCTGTTTTGGCCTGAACAGTTCACCCGTATCACTCAATAGCGAATCGTCCGACCAGTAAGCCACCGCCTGCCGCTCGATAATCCGTATTTGTAATGTCGAAGGCCATTGTCGTCGTATCGATGCATCCTGCACCCATGGTAACGACAGCAACGATGTTCTTACCGCTGCTATATCAGCTGTAAAATAATCACCCGTTAACACCTGGTTCAATTGCAGTTGAATATCTTCCCTGGACAAATGCACAAATGTGCCTTCAATTTTCACACTGTCGATAGGCATGATTTCAGCGGGCAACCGCTCAGATAGTTGCCAGCCGGCAAGCAAAAGCACAATCAAGACCAGCGGCCTGTACCAGCGACGGTATTCCATTCTTGTTTTCTGCTTACGTTGTTTACGCCTGGCGCCCATAACTGCTTCTCAGTATTTCGATTACCAGCTGATTAAATCCAATCCCACCCTGCTTCGCTGCCATCGGCACCAGGCTATGACTGGTCATACCCGGTACCGTATTTGCCTCGATTAGCCAGGGTTGCCTGTTATCATCGAGCATGAAATCAACCCGGCCCCAACCACTCGCATCGATCGCTTCAAATGCATTCAGCATAATTAATCCAAGTTCCTGCTCTGTTGATTCGTCGAGACCGCAAGGGCAGATGTAACGGGTATCATCTGATTCATACTTGGCGACGTAGTCATAAAACTTTCTATCTGTTTCCAGTCGTATCATCGGCAATACCTTGTGGTTCAGAATCGCTGCAGTATATTCATCTCCCGTTATCCATTTTTCCGCGATGATGATACCTTCACACTCGCGTGCAATTTTGAATGCAGGCAGCATTTCATCTTCAACTTCGACCTTGCTCATACCTATGCTGGAACCTTCCAGCGCTGGTTTTATAATCAACGGCAGTCCCAGCTGCTCGACTGCATTATTACAATCCTGCTCGGTCTCAAGCACCATGAACTCAGGTGTTGGAAATCCTTCTGCAGCCCACACCTGCTTGCATCGTAACTTGTCCATGGCCAGTGCTGATCCCAAAATCCCTGAGCCGGTATACGGCAAATCCATGACTTCCAGCAGGCCTTGCATTGCACCATCTTCGCCACCACGCCCATGCAACATAATCACTGCACGGCTGTAACCACCTGCACCAAGCACAGCAGCGATGTCACGCCCCACATCTATGCCATGTGCATCAATGTCGCTTTGTTGCAATGCACTCAGTACAGCACCGCCACTCAGCAATGAGATCTCACGCTCAGCCGACCAGCCGCCCATTAATACCGCGACCTTGCCAAAATCGGGGTTGCCGGCATGGCTCATGCCACAGCTCCAACGATTCGGACTTCGGCTTGTAATTCAACGCCCTGCTGATTGAGCACGGCGTTCTGTACGTATTTGATCAATGATTCAATATCATCTGCACTGGCGTTGTTGTCATTGATAATAAAATTTGCATGCTTCTGTGAAACCACGGCACCGCCAATGCGGTAACCTTTCAACCCGCACGACTCAATTAAACGTGCTGCGTGATCATTGTCGGGATTGGTAAACACGGAACCGCAACTTGCAGCCCCCATCGGTTGTGTTTCTGCGCGCCTGGCAAGCAGCTGCTTGATAGCTTCGCTGGCAGCACTGCCATCACCCTGTTCGAACTGGAATATTGCCGCAGTAAACCATTCATCAGCAGGCCCGCTGACACTGCGATAGCCAACCTGGTATTCATCAGCATCACGCTTATGCACATTGCCATCGCGGTCGATGGTTTCAACGCTCACCACATGACTCCATGTCTCTCCGCCAAAAGCACCGGCATTCATTGCCAGGGCACCACCAACCAGGCCCGGAATACCGGCAAAGAACTCGGCACCGACCAGGTGTTCTTTTGCACAAAAGCGCGCCAGCTTTGAACCCGTAACACCGGCGCCAACATAAACACGATTGTTATCAAGTCGTTCGAGTTCGCTCAAAACACCCTGCAGTGCAATCACGGTGCCATCAAAGCCGGCATCACGCACCAGGGTATTGCTGCCCAGCCCTACCCATAGAATATCTTCATCCTCGGGCAATGTTGCCAGCAGATTTGACAGATCTTCAATGTCTGCCGGCGTGAAGTAACATTTCGCAATGCCACCAGCACGCCAGCTCACATGACGTGACATCGGCTCGTCATAACGCATCTCGCCTCGAAGCTGTGGCACTGCCATCACCCGTGCTGCCTCCATGTCATGCCGCCTCCTGAAACTTCTGCGGCAATTCGGATGCGACCCGACCTATGCTGCCGGCACCCAGTGTCAGCAGCACATCACCATCCTGCAAAACTGACAGAAGTTCATTATCCACATCATCAATATCTTCAACAAAGATCGGGCTGACCTTGCCACGCTGGCGTATCGCCGCACACAATGATCGCGCATCAGCCCCAGTGATTGCCTGTTCGCCTGCCGCATATACTTCAGAGATCAGCAGCACATCCACATCAGCCAACACCGAGGTGAAATCTTCGAACAGGTCATGTGTTCGACTGTAGCGGTGTGGCTGAAATACAACAACGAGCCGCCTGTCTGGCCAACTGCTTCGAACCGCCTGCAAGGTAGCTGCAACCTCAGTCGGGTGATGGCCATAATCGTCCACCATTGTTATCACGCCGGCAGGTGTGCTGATATCACCGTACATCTGCATGCGTCTGCCAATGCCGGCGAAATTCTTAAGCGCTATTTTTATCGCTTCTTTGTCAACACCTAGTTCATAAGCAACAGCAATTGCCGCCAACGCATTCAGGATATTGTGTCGCCCGGGAAGATTGAGCGTGATATTCAATGAAACTTCGCTACCAGGAATCATGACATCGAATGTACTTTGCAAGCCTGATGTCTTGATGTTGGATGCGCAGACATCTGCATCCTGTTCGATGCCATAACGAATTACAGGGCGCGTTATTTTCGGTAGTAAACTTCGCGCATTCTCATCATCAACACAAACAATCGCCAAACCATAGAAAGGCAGGTGATGCAGGAATTCAACAAAGGCATCACGCAAGCGGCCGAAGTCACCGCCATAAGTCGATAAATGGTCAGCATCAACATTGGTCACTACGGCCAGCATGGGCTGCAGGTACAGGAACGATGCATCACTTTCATCAGCCTCAGCAACCAGGTACTGGCCGCTACCCAGCTTTGCATTGCTTGCAGAACTGTTGAGCTTGCCGCCAATAACATAGGTTGGGTCAAGGCCACCTTCAGCCATAATACTTGCGACTAATGATGTCGTCGTCGTCTTGCCATGTGTGCCGGCAACAGCTATTCCGTTACTGAAACGCATTAATTCTGCGAGCATTTCCGCTCGTGGCACAACCGGGATCATACGTGCACGCGCCACCTGGATTTCAGGATTGTCTGCAGGTATAGCGCTTGATGTAACCACGACATCGACATCGCGGACATTTTCTGTTGCGTGTCCTTTAAATACCTTTATACCCGCCGCCTTCAGTTTATCAGTTACCGCGCCCTCGTACATATCCGAACCACTGACTTCATAACCTATGGTGTTCATCACCTCGGCTATACCACTCATACCTACGCCGCCAACACCGATAAAATGCACTTTGCGCACGCGCTGCATAAAAGGTGTCAAGCTTGAGTGATCAGTAATCATGCCAGCCCACCTGTCTGCATACAACGATCAGCGACTTCGTTTGCGGCATCCGGTTTCGCCATGCTGCGTGCTGCCATAGCCATTTTGATCAGAGTATCGCGCTGCTGAGTCATCTGCTTAATGGTGTCGCTTAACCACTCGCCGCTAAGTTCGCGCTGTTGCCTGACGATGGCAGCCCCTGCCTTTGCCAGGTACTCTGCGTTAGCCGTCTGGTGATCATCAACTGCATGAGGATATGGAACCAGTATCGAGCCAACACCGGCTGCGGCAAGTTCAAACACAGTCATTGCACCTGCACGGCATATCACCAGATCAGCCCATCCATACGCTTCGGCCATATCGTCGATGAAGGCTTCTATGCGTGCATCAACATCATGACACTGATAAGACTCCCGTGTCATTTCAAGGTTTGCCAGCCCGGTTTGATGAAGTATTTCCGGCCTTGCATCAGCAACAATCTTACTCACCGCTTCTGGCACAATCTCATTCAGTTTTACTGCACCAAGGCTGCCTCCGATCACCAGCACGCGCAATGCCCCCATGTGACCGCCAATTCGCATCTGAGGGTCAGATAGCTGCTGTATCTCTTTGCGTACCGGATTGCCTACTGCTATGGCTTTTTTATTGAAAGTTTGAGGGAAGGCCTCCAGCACCTCATTGGCGAGGCGCGCAAGTATGCGATTGGTCAGGCCAGCTACCGCATTTTGCTCATGAATAAGCAATGGCCGACGCATCATCCATGCCATCAGTCCACCCGGACCAGCAGTGAAACCACCCATACCCAACACAGCACTGGGCTTTCTTTGCCATAAAACACGAAATGCCTGCGCACATGCCAATATCAATCTAAAGGGTGCAAGCAGCAGAGTTGCTGCATTCTTGCCGCGTAGTCCTGTGATACTGAGCCATTCGATCTGATAACCTGCCTGCTTGACCACGCGGGCCTCGATGCCATTGCGTGTACCCAGCCACACGATCGGCACACCACGTGAACGCAGCTCATCTGCAACTGCAAGCGCCGGAAACACATGTCCACCAGTACCACCAGCCATAATCAATACAGGCTTGACTGACATCATGAGACAGCCCTCCGCCTGCGCGTGCGGCGTTTGCGGGTTTGAGCGGACTTTTTCTTGTCTTCCTGGCTCACTGCCTGATTGATATAAACCGCGCATTCAAAATGAATACGCAACAACAGGCCAATAGCCATGCAGCAGATGATTAAACTGCTGCCTCCGTAACTCATCAACGGCAGGGTCAGTCCCTTTGTCGGCAACATGCCCATGTTTACACCCATGTTGATAACTGCCTGCATAGCCAGCCAGATACCTATTCCATAAGCAAGATAAGCAGCAAAACGGTTACCACATTTTTCGGCCTGCAGTGCGATACGTATTGCACGATAAAACAGCATCGAATACAGCGCGATAATCATGCAAACACCGACAAAGCCCAGCTCTTCCGATAAAACTGCAAACAAAAAGTCTGTGTGAGACTCAGGAAGGTAAAACAGCTTCTGCACGCTGCCGCCCAGACCGGTACCAAACCACCCACCTGTTCCAATTGCTATTAAAGACTGTGTCAACTGGAAACCACTGTCGAAAGGATCTGCCCATGGATTCATGAACGATGTTATTCGCTCCATACGATACGGTGATGACACCACGAGCATTAATGCAGCAGTGCCAAACAATACCAGGAAAGAGACAAACTGCATAAAGCGCACACCGCCTAGATACATCATGCCTAACACGGTACCAATGATTACAACTGTTGCGCCAAAATCCGGCTCCAGCAGCAATAACAAGGCAGCCATACCAACCATCAACATCGGTTTAATAAAACCCCAGATCGAAGTCCTGACTATTTCGCCGTGGCGCACAAGGTATCCAGCCACGTATATAATAAGGAACAGCTTCACAGCTTCTGACACCTGCAGGTTGAACACACCGAAGGATATCCAGCGTGTACTGCCATTGACTTCTTTACCCACGCCTGGCAACAGCACCAGCACTAACAGGAACAGCGAGAAACCAAGCAGGGCCATTCCTGATTTCTCCCAATGCACCAGACGCACCTGATACACAAGCCATGCGGCTATCAGGCCGAGCATGATAAATACTGCCTGGCGCTGTAAGTAATAAAAAGGTGATGACAGGTTGCGGTCTGCCACACTGATCGATGCCGACGTCACCATCACCAGCCCGATAGCCAGTAAAGCAAGACCGGTGATTAACAACACCGAATCAAGTCTATCAAATTGACCTTCTGTGGCGCGCTTGAGTGCTGGCGCGGCCCTGGATACCGGGATGGTTATGCTCATGAGCGCAATCTCTCTACAGCCTTCATGAACACTTCACCACGATGGGCAAAACCCTGGAACATATCAAAACTTGCACAGGCAGGTGACAGTAAAACATTATCACCCTGCACTGCCAACTCTGATGCAAGACGCACTGCATCATTCATATCACCGGCAATTTTAACTGGCACAAGCTGATCAATTGCCTGTGCTATCTTTTCTGCATCTTCACCTATCAAAACAACAGCACGTAATCGTTGCTCTGCAATATTACGCAATGGCAGGAAATCCGCCCCCTTGCACTGACCGCCCGCAATCAATACATGCTTGCCAGGTAAACCGTCAATAGCTGCCAGTGTTGCGCCAACGTTTGTTCCCTTGGAATCATTAAACCAGTTAACACCATTAATCTCTGCAAGCCATTGCGTACGATGCTCCAGGCCAGAAAATTCTTTAACCGCATCGAGCATTGCCTGCATCGGCAAGTCTATGCTTGAGCCTAATGCCAGCGCTGCCAGTACATTCGCATAATTATGCTGCCCGCGAATTTTTATATCCGCCGTACTCAATAACATCTCATCACCAACACATAGATACTGCTCGCTATCTTTTTCACACAAACCAAAATCACCTGCGGCCGGCTTATTCAAGGTAAAACCAATAGCGTTTTGATGATGGTTTAGCATTTTGCTGACGTAGTCATCATCACGATTGATAACAGCCTGCGATGCATTTTCATATATCACCTGTTTGCTCATTGCATATGCATTGACATCAGCATATCTATCCATGTGATCAGGACTGACATTGAGCACTACAGCCGCAGTCATAGGCAGGCGACTCAGGGTTTCAAGTTGAAAACTTGACAGCTCCAGTACATACAGCTGTTTTGAATCATTCAACAGATCCAGCACAGGTAATCCAATATTTCCACCAGCAACTGCACTCATACCCGCCTTGTTCGCCATCAATGCCAGCAAAGTTGTCACCGTGCTCTTGCCGTTGGAGCCTGTAATTGCAACAACCGGCGCATCAACTTCATGCGCAAACAAATCAATATCGCCAGTGATCTCTACTCCACTATCACGCGCCTGCTGTAGCACGGGATCACTAAGCGGCACACCAGGACTGACAACAATGCGCTGAGCGTTGATAAATAGCTTGCTATCGAATTTTCCTGTATGCAAAGGTATGTCATTGAACCCTTGTTTGAATTCATTTAGCGCTGGTGGAATATCACGGCTATCAACGACCACCATTGATTCGCCCAGCTTGTGTAAATGACGCACCACAGACAAGCCTGTCAAACCGAGCCCAACAACCAGGGTATAGCTATGCGCATCACTTCGTGGTGTCGTCATTACATCTTTCCTTATAACTGCCTGCAACATAGTCTCACTAACGAACCTTCAAGGAGGCCAGTCCAATTAATACCAGTACAACGGTTATGATCCAGAAACGCACAATTACTCTCGGCTCTGGCCAACCCTTTAATTCAAAATGATGATGTAATGGCGCCATTCGAAAAAGTCTTTTGCCAGTAAGCTTGTAAGAGCCCACCTGCAAAATGACAGATACTGTTTCCATTACGAAAACGCCACCCATAATAAACAATACAATTTCCTGCCTTACCAGCACCGCAACCACGCCCAGGGCCGCACCAAGTGCAAGCGCCCCGACATCGCCCATAAACACCTGTGCAGGATAGGTGTTAAACCAGAGAAACCCGAGCCCGGCGCCTACCAGCGTACCGCAAAATATTGCCAGCTCACCAACACCGGATATATATGGAATACCGAGGTAATTCGCGAACGTGGAGTGACCGGTTGCATAAGCAAACACACCCAGCGCTCCGGCCACCATAACAGTCGGCATTATTGCAAGACCATCCAGGCCATCAGTAAGGTTGACTGCATTGCTTGAACCAACGATGACGAAATAGGTGAACACTATAAAGAACCAGCCCATATCAACAACAACATCTTTTAAAAACGGCATGATCAATGATGTCTCTATTGGAGTATCTGCAAGTTGATAGAGAAAAATAGCGGCACCGAGCCCAATCACGGTTTGCCAGAAATATTTCACTTTCGCAGACAGGCCTTTTGAGTTGCCATAAACCAGCTTCTTGTAATCATCAACACCGCCAACCAGCCCAAACAGCAGGGTAATAGTCAATGCCACCCACATTTGATGATTACCCAGGTCACTCCACAACAGAGTACTGATAGCGATTGATATCAAAATCAGTGAGCCACCCATAGTAGGCGTTCCGGCCTTTGATAAATGCGTCTGCGGCCCATCATCACGCACCTGCTGGCCAATTTTGTAACTGGTCAGTTTACGAATCATTGAGGGCCCGATTATCAGCGACAAAACCAGTGCAGTTATTGTTCCCAGAATGGCTCGAAGCGTCAGGTACTGGAATACATTGAAGCCACTATAAAACTCCTGTAGTAATTCGGTTAGATACAGCAGCATTAGTGGACCCCCTGCACTTTATGCTCGTCAAGCAGAGCATTCACTATTTGCTCCATACCCATACTGCGCGAGCCTTTTACCAACACAACCGAATTTTCGGTAATACTCTGCTCAAGTTGCTTAATCAGCTGCCGGCGATCATTAAAAAATTGCGCATCCTGACCAAATGACTCCACTGCATAACGAGCCAGGTCACCGGTGGCGAATAAATGCCTGATGCCCAAAGCGCGCGCCTGCTCACCTACCTTACGATGCAGTTCCTCTTTCTCAACACCAAGTTCGGCCATGTCACCGAAAACCAGCCATGTATCACCGTCATAGGCAGCCAGAACGCTCATTGCGGCACTCAATGAAAGTGGATTTGCATTGTAGGTATCATTGATAATACGCGCGCCGCTTGATGTGTAGCATGTTGCAAGCCTTCCAGACACGCCGCCAAATGCATCCAGGCCCTTTATGACGTCGTCAAGACTGATGCCCAGCGCAACAGCGACCGCGGTAGCAGCAAGCGCGTTCATAACATTATGATGGCCAGGGACGGCAAGCTGAACGACGCCATTTCCACGCGGTGTTTTAATCTGTATTGCGGTTTTCCCGTTTGTCTGTGTTATATCTGCGTATACATCAGCTGATTCATCCTGCATCGAGAATGTGATCAGGTGTTTATCATCACCTAATTTGTTACAAACATTTTTCCAGTAATCTGCATAGGCATCGTCAACATTAATTACAGCTGTGCCGCCATCAACAATACCGGGATATATTTCAGCCTTGGAACTCGCAACTTTTTCAATTGAGCCGAAGCCTTCAAGATGAGCAGGGCCGGCATTGGTAATGACCGCAACATGTGGTTTCGCGATATGTGTCAAATAATCAATTTCACCAGGGTGATTTGCACCCATCTCGATCACAGCAAACCGATGCTGCTGACGCAGGCTTAACAAAGTCATTGGCATGCCGATGTCATTATTAAGATTACCCACCGTTGATAGTACATGGTCGGCGCCCGCGGCATGCTCCAGTATGCTCCGCGTCATTTCCTTGACTGTGGTCTTACCGTTGCTGCCAGTGATACCGACGAGCTTGCCGGTAAATTGTTGTCGCCAGTACAACGCCAGCTCACCGAGCGCCAGCCTTGTATCGTTGACGCGAATCTGTGGCAATTGAACAGACTGAGGTTCACTCACGAGTGCGCCCAGGGCGCCCGCAGCATTTGCCTGCTCTACATACTCGTGACCATCAAAGCGATCACCCTTGATTGCCACATAAAGCGAACCTGTCACGATATCACGGGTATCCTTTGACACCGCCGTGAACAACTCGTCCCCGCCGATCAACTCACCGTTTAGCACCCTGGCCGCCTGTGACATCAACATCATCCGCTCACCCCGTTATCACGCACTTCAAGCAGTGCTCGAGCAACATCGCGGTCATCAAAAACTATGTACTTGTCACCGACAATCTGACAGGACTCATGGCCCTTGCCTGCGATCAAGATAACATCACCTGCTCCGGCCCGTGCAATTGCATTCGCGATTGCCTCACGGCGATCAACATAGGTGCTGGCTGCATCCGGTTCAGCAAGCCCGTTAACAATCTGCTCGATAATTACCTGCGGATCTTCATGCCTTGGATTGTCACTGGTTACAATGATATGGTCCGCATATCGTTCAGCCGCCTGTGCCATCAGAGGGCGCTTTTCACGATCACGATCTCCACCGCAACCAAACACACAGCAGAACTCACCGCTGAAATGCTGCTTTACTGCATTACAGGCAGCAGCTATTCCCTGTGGTGTGTGCGCATAATCAACAATGACCGTAGGTTTGTTATTGACATCGATCAATTCCATGCGACCAGCAACTGGCTCGATCGCCTGTAGACGCTTTATTGACTCATCAAACGCCACGTTATTCAGCAGCAATGTCGCCAGAACTGCCAATGCATTCGATACATTAAAACTTCCCAGCAAGTTAAGTTTGAAATGCCCGCCCCCCTTGGGCGTGACCACATTGATTTCAAAACCATGCTTTGTTGGTTTTATGCTCTTTGCATGAACGATGAAGTCCGCGCACTGTTCAAGCGCCTCAATATCAGATGATGTGCTATAGCCGTATACCGTCAGATGTTCACTGTGTTTTTGTGCAAGCATGCGGCCGAAATCATCATCAAGATTAATAACTGCTGACTTGAGCCCTTCAGTATCAAACAATTTTGATTTGGCCTCAAAGTAAGACTCCATGGTCTTGTGATAATCCAGATGATCCTGTGATAAATTCGTAAATACAGCTGTATCAAACTCAACACTGCTTACACGCCCCTGATCAAGACCATGTGATGAAACTTCCATCGCAGCTGCCTTTGCACCTTCATCTATCAGATTGGCCAGGCTATGCTGAACTTCTACAGCACTCGCGGTTGTTAGCCCTGTCGGCCGCAAGGCGTTGATAAGCCCATTACCCAGCGTGCCCAGTACGCCACAGGCTGAAGATTGAGTATCCAGGCACTGCGCGAGATAATGACAGACCGATGTCTTGCCGTCGGTACCGGTAACACCAATCATATAAAGATCATGCGAGGGGTGACCGAAAAAGCGTGATGCAATCTCACCTGTTTTCAGCTGTAAATCCTCGACCTGCAAACAAATGACCTCATCTGCAAGCGCATCGAGTGTTGCTTGCTGAGCACTATCAGCGCCATCCCACAACACCACGCTTGCACCTGAACGGACCGCCTTCCCGGCAAACTGCAATCCATGTGATGTGGCGCCAGGAACCGCAATAAAAACATCATTAACACCAGCACGACGGCTGTCCTGCGTTATTCCATCGACCACCACGTTCTCAACAGCACTAAGTGAAGATCCATCGACCAAACCCTCCAGCAAGGCATACAATGTAATGCCGCTCTGTTGCTTCATCGCGGGCATCATGTCTTCTCTCCGTCTGAAGCAGGAATCAGCTGACGTGACGCTTTTGCATCCGGGCGCGTATCCTTACCACGGGTATCAAGTACCAGTCGTCCAGCTTCGACGCT
>Ga0070723_10000124_pt1 | contig 20752 bp, 14 predicted proteins | sample tdAd002_FD_67277 | JGI IMG/M metagenome (GOLD analysis project Ga0070723, IMG submission 67277) | Marine sediment microbial communities from the Atlantic coast under amendment with organic carbon and nitrate - tdAd00.2 | ecosystem: Environmental > Aquatic > Marine > Coastal > Sediment | place...
ATGCTTGCTAATCCTCGCGGACCGAACCAGCCAAGAAATAATTTTGACGCTGTACTCTCACCAGTACCTGACAGCGACAGGTAAACCGGGAGTATACGAATTAGCGTAAGGCTCAGCAGAGCATACACCAGCATTTCCCAGGTAAAGTACTCGATCGATTGGCCAATGACGGTAGCCCCAAAGACCAACCAGGTCAGCAGGGCCAGCGTCTCCCCGGTACCCTCGGCAGCTAACACCAGCCTGTGAGTGGCATCCTTGGCCCTGAAGCCGAAGACCAGGCCGCCGGTGAATGCTGCGATGTACCCACTGCCGTGTAAGCTTTGTGCAACCGAAAAGCAGGCAATGGCAAGCGCTACAACAGTGACCTGTTTCCATATTTCAGTCAACCAGCCTTTATCCCGACACCATCTCATCGCCCATGTACCAACAGCGGCGAATCCCAGGCCAACAACAAGACCAATTCCAAGCTCCTCGGCTACCAGTTTCAGCGCAAGCATGGTACTGCCACCCTCACTGCCGCTGCCAATCGCCAGCACAATAAAAACAAACAGGATCGGGACACATAAGCCATCGTTCAGCCCGCTTTCGATGTTCAGGCCTTCACGAACCTGCGTGGGTACTGCCTTGTTGGTAACAACCGCCTTGCCAAGTGCAGCGTCGGTTGCAGCAAGCATCGTCCCCAGGATCGCCGCTTCAAACAGGGACAAATTATCGAACAGGAGCGCGGCAGTTAAAGTGCCCAGGAAAATAACACCGGGCAGGCCGAAGAGCAGCATTCGTGAAGGGATACAGAACTGTCGCTTAAGAACTGCAAGGTCGGCATTTGCTGCATCAATAAAAAGAATCAAGGCCAGGGTCATATCAGCAAGCATCCGTAATTCGTTGCGCGACATACTACCATCGAACCAGGCAAGCCCCAGCGGGCCCATGAGAAAACCGGCAACGACGAATACGATCGGTCCAGATGTGGCTGCCCGTTCGACCCGACCCGCAACCAGGCTATAGCAGAAGACAAATACAGCGAAAATGGCGAGTTCGATATACATGTTGCTAATCAATCAACGGCAGGCATTACGGTCAGAGGCTACCAGCGAAAAGGCTGCACAAATTCCATTAACCACTGCGCTAGTGTTACTGCCGTAGTACTGTTCTCATCGACGGCATTTGCGCTGGCGGATATAAACCCCAAATAACCGAAAACTATCAGGTAGGCTAGTGCCAGGCAAAAATTAGTAAAGCGCGGAAAAGGCGATTTCAACAAAGCACGAACAGGACCAACATAAGCGGCCATAAACCAGCTGATTCCGCCGGTAAAGATTAACGATTGAGTGACGAATATCATGTGAGAGGCTTGATCATTAGCATTGGCTTCAACGACATCCAGGGCGACTCCTATTGGGGAAAAAAACCCAGCAATTGTTAGCGCAAGCCCCATATACATGAAAATATCAGCGGCCACGATCGACCAGGATGTGCAAGTACCGGTTTCATCATATTCGCTGGAAAAAATATACCCGACGATAGCCACCATAGATATGGGGATTGCCAGTAATAGTGAAACGTGAGAACCAGCGTGAAATGGATCCTGGAACCCGGGAACATCGACACCGCCTGGCATAAGACTCAAACGATGCAACTGGAACGAAACCACGGCGATATTAAAACCGATAACGGTCAAACGTGCCCGCATCACGTTGACCGCAATTTTAATGCGTTGAGCTTCTATAACGGGTCGCTCCTGTTGGCCGGTTGCTGATCAGATGCTGTCATTTACTCCTGTTTGAACAACAGCATCCGATCGTTAATGCTCAAGAAATAACCATCGCGATATAACCGAGGATCAAAACGATCATTGAGGTTAGCGCATAAGGCACTGGATAACCTACCGCCGGCATATCACTCTGAGCTTCATCGGATATACCCTTCATTGCCGGGGTACTGTTACGTCCACCGGCACAGGCTCCCGCCAGGATAATTGGGTTCATCTTGCGGAACCACAAGCCGTACAACCAGGCTAAAAATGGTGGCACCAGGGCAGCAAGCAAACCGAGTATGGCAATTTTAATCACCACGGTGCCCTGGAAGGAAGCCAGTATTTTTGGCCCGACGCTCGAAGCCAGCACGGCAACAAACAGGCTCAAACCGATATCCTGCAGGAAACTTCTCGCGCCTTCACTCATGGGTCCACCAAAAGTTGGATTACGCGTACGCAGATAAGCGAACATGATACCGGTCAGCATACAGCCTGCGGACGTCCCCAGTGCAAACGGTATGCCTCCCAGGGTCACGCTCAACTTGCCACAAACGAAACCAATGATCAGTGCCACGGCCAGGTAGAAGGTTTCCGTGACGGTGCTTTCTACAATAGGTTTACTATTCAGTTTTTCAGCAGTCTGCTGCACATTATAAGCGGCACCCGCCAAACGTAATACATCGCCTACTTCGACGATGGTGTCGGGTAAATGCGGCAGCTCGGTACCTTGCCTGAACATTGCCTTGAGGTTAACGCCAAAAGCGATCGATTTGCCCAATTCCTCGAGTGTTTTACCGGCATATTCAGACTTGCCGACATAAACATCGGCCACTTCGATTTCGACACTACGCGCACGAGGTTCATCAACTTCAGTGCCAACCCCTTGTGCACCTCTATCGATGAGCATCTCATAGCGACCACGGATGCCGATAACGTCGCCCATCTGTAACGTAGGGTTGTCAGTCGCATCGATCACTTCATCGCCACGCACGACTTTAAGCACCGCCGCATGAGGATATTTGCGATAGAGCGCTTCTACCGTTTGACCGGCCAGTTCTTCGTTCTCGACCTTGTAAGCACGGATATCCATCGGCAAAATCCCGGTGTTCGAGAACCCTGCCGTGCCCGGCAAGGCTTCAGTGCCGGCGCCCGCACCAAAATCCGCTTCGGCATCTTTACCGGCTTTAACCGGATCGATACCAAACATGGCGGGTAAATACTTGATCAGCAAAATGATGAATACACTGGAAAGAATGTAACTGATGGCATAACCGGCGGCGATATTGGCGCCAACCTGGTCGGCAGTCATACCATCGGGTAGTTTAAAGGCACCTGATGTAACCGCTGACTGCGCGACACCGATAACCGCGGTGACGGTATAACTACCGGAGATAATCCCGGCGGCATAACCTGGCGCCATATCCATCAATTTCGCGCCGACTACCACAATAAGAAAGTTGCTGAAAACCACAATAAGGCCAATCACAACGAAGTCCAGTCCACCACGCGCAAGGCCCGAAAAGAACTGCGGCCCCACTTTCATACCGATGGCATACATGAACATCATCAGGAAGATATCCGATACCAGGCCGGGGGCATCTATTTTCAGGTCATAAATCGCGAAGGCAGCAAGCGCAAGGCCCACACCAATGACCAGTGTTCCCGCCGTCGTACCGAGGCTGATGCCCTTGATGGTGATCCAGCCCAGCGGGTAACCCGCGGCCAGGCATAAGAATAGAAATACAAAAGGATTGTTAGACAGGTAGGTAAAAAAGAACCCGAATAAACCCGTTGCTTCTTTGGCTTTTGCGGCGGTTTCGGCAGCCATCGAATTTCCAGAGATCAAACTGGCCAACAATAAAGCCAGTAACGTGAAAGCTACACCAGCCCGGATGATCGCCTCCTTGTCTCGATCTGCTTTGTATACAATCTTCATAACAACCCTCCTCATCGGGAATTTATTTTAATGGGCGGTGACCACCGAGACCACCGTGACCACCGCCGTAATTACTATTCAGCACTTGGCCGGAGATGAATGGTGGGCCGGGTGCAGTTCCGGAGGTGTCGCATTACCGCCATGCTCTTCAAGAAAGTCGCAGGCAGCCTCGATATCTTTTGCCAGCAACTCGGCAACATTCCTGTTCATGTGCGGCCGCACCACGATCCTGAGGCTGGTAACTTCCTCGGCATTGGGTGGCATCGTGTAGGCGGCCAGAATCCAGCCACGCTCGCGGACTTTAGCCGAAACATCGAACTCGTTGTACCGGGTCACGGACTTGTCCAGCGTTAACGCAACCACCGGAATGCGCTGGGTCTCATTCATGATCTGGAACTTACCCGTTTTGACCAGACGGTCACTCAGATACTCGGCATGCGCCAGGGTATTTTTCATGATGCGGGTATAGCCCTCGCGGCCCAGACGCAGAAACTGGTAATACTGAACCACTACCGTCGCTGAACTCTTGCTGAAATTCAGCGTCGCTGTCGCCGCCTCGCCACCCAAATAGTTGACATAAAACACCAGGTCTTCATTGAACACCTTGCGGTCTCTGAAAATAACCCAGCCCAGGCCAGGAGGAACAAGGCCATATTTGTGTCCTGAAGCGTTGATCGATTGAACTCGTGGCAGCCTGAAATCCCACTCGTAATCGGGATACAAAAAGGGATTTATGAAACCTCCGGAAGCGCCGTCGATGTGCATCGGAATAGAGATGCCGGTTTTCTTTTCGTACTCGTCGAGCCAGTCATGGATTTCCTGGATATCGTCATCTTCACCGGTAAAAGTCTGACCGGCGATCGCCACCACGCAGATGGTGTTTTCATCGACGTACTCGTCGAGATGTTCAGCCGTCAACCGATAATTTCCAGGTACTAAAGGTACAACGCGCGGCTCTACCTCAAAATACTTGAGGAATTTCTTCCACACGATCTGCACGTTGCCACCGGTCACCATGTTGGGTTTGCTGGCATCCTTACCTGCTGCTACCCGGGCCTCGCGCCAGTTCCATTTGTGCGCCAACCCGCCCAGCATACAGGCCTCGGACGACCCTATGCATGCCGCCCCATAGGGTTCCGCATCCTTGGGGCCGTTCCACAGATCGTGCAACCAGTTGACACATTTCGCTTCCATGGACTTGGTATGCGGGTACATGTCAGGGTCAGCGAAGTTTCGAAATGAACCATCGGCAAAGAGTTCACGCGCTTCCGGCTCCAGAAATGTGGTCACAAAAGAAGACAGGTTGAGCATCGGATTGGCATCCGTCCAGCACTCGCTTTTGACCAGTGCCTTCGCCGCACGAGGATCTAGCGTTTCTTCCGGAAAGGCCTCCGGAACCTCAATATTGAACTGTTCATACGGTGTCTTTTTACTGGTCATCTAATGTCTCCTTAATGATTGTGTGAAAGCTATCCTACACCGATATAAGTGCGGATCGAAATAAGCTGGGGTTAAAAAATCATCAGGAAGGTATAAACGTCGTCGGCTAACTCGTCTCTGATCTTTTTTTGGATGAAGTGACATAAGTTAACTACCGCTTTTTCGCCGTGGCCCGGGGTTTGGGCATCTTGATCAGCTTGATTCCCATCTCCGCGTGATAACCGTGGATTTCCTTCACATCGAGCGCACGCATGAAGTTGATGATGCCACGGCTGATGACCTGCCCGGGCACCATGATCGGAAAGCCGGGCGGGTAAGGGATCACGAAGTTAGCTGACACGAGTTCCGGCCCCTTGCTGAGACGATCGTCGATTTCCTTGCTGAACAGCTTGATGTGCTCGCAATTCTTCGATTCGTAGGCGGCAAAAAAACCTTCGCGCATATTGCCTTCGCGGGTCTTGCTCTTAGGGTTGTTACGATACTTGTCGTGGAAGTGACTGAAGTCAGGCAGATCGGGTACGTCTTCGGTCAACGATTTGACCCGGGCGTTGAAAGCAGCCCGCTCGGCTGCGCTGGCTCGCGCCAGACGGCTGTCCAGTTGCCTGGACAGCTTGACCAGGGTCTCGATCAGGTAGGCGGTAGCGCTGTGCGTGTTGTTGATATTGGACTGAAACAGCACGGTGTTGCGCGTCGTTTTGTTAATCTGTATCTCGTACTTATCCGCCAGAAGAGCCTTGAACTCGGTGCCGTCATAACCGGCAGTTCCACAGACCAGTGTCAGGCGGGTTGGGTCGAGTGCAAATTCGTCCTCATCCCAGGCATCCGTTACTGTCTTCCAGGTAACCCCCGGGGCACTGAACTTCTCGAAGCCGGACTGCCGGTACCTGGCCGGAATCAGGTCAACCGGATCGAGAAAACGAAAATACTTCGAGATCACCGGATGATTGTTGACCTGACGGCGCAGCTCGAGGGCGAGCAGAATCTGCTTGGTGACAAACTCGTAACCTTCAAGTTCCGCCTGTCGGCGCGCCACGTCGAGCGAGGCGATGATCTGCTGATTCGGCGAAGTCGAAGTATGCGTCATGAAAGCTTCTTCGAAGGCTTCATAATTGTCTTCGTTAAAATCCTGGTCGTTGACGTGAATCATCGAACCCTGGCGCAATGCGGACAACGATTTGTGGGTAGAGTGCGTACAGTAAACGCGAAAACGCACCTGGTCAGGATCGGGGAGCAGTCTGCTCGACAAAGCCTTTTTATTGCTGATGTCGATTTTACCGATACTCTTCTTGAACTTTGCGTACTCTTCCCGGTATTCGTCGCTACTATAGCGTTCGGCGAGGTCTTCGCGCGCGCCCATCGCGGTACGGGTACGACGGTAAAAGGGTGAAAAACGACCGAACGCATACCAGGCTTCGTCCCACAGGAAGATCAGGTCCGGCTTGATCGCAAGACACTCTTCCATGACTCGCCTGACATTGTATAAATGGCCGTCGAAGGTAACGTTGGTCAGCAGCAACATACGGACTTTATCAAGTTTGCCTTCGGCCTTGAGCTGCAACAGGGTTCGCTTGATTGACTCCAGCGGTACCGCGCCGTACATCGAATAGGGCACCAGCGGAAACGCATCCATGTAAAGCGGTTGGGCGCCTGAAAGCACCAGGCCGTAGTGGTGAGACTTGTGACAATTACGGTCGATAAGCACGATATCACCCGGCTTGCAGACTCCCTGCACCACAATCTTGTTGGCAGTCGAGGTACCATTGGTGACGAAATAAGTGTGATCCGCACCAAAACAACGCGCCGCTTTCTCATGCGCCAGTTTAATGTTACCGGTGGGCTCGAGCAGACTGTCGAGACCGCCACTGGTTGCAGAGGATTCGGCGAGAAACAGGTTGGCGCCATAGAACTGGCCCATGTCCTGAATCCAGTGTGACTTGTAAATCGATTTACCGCGGGCGACCGGCAGGGCATGCCAGGTACCGACGGGGCGGCGTGCGTAATTTTTCAGGTTTTCGAAGAATGGTGCGTCATAACGTTCGCCGACACCAGCCAGGAAACTCAGGTGCAGCTCCATCATTTCTTCGGCGCCATAGAATACACGACGCACATTCGGCGCGGGGTCCTTGCCAGCCAGGTCTTCGACACTGCGTTCGGTCATCAGGTAGGCGTCCAGTTCGGGCCTGATTCTGTAAATTCGATATGCGAGTTCGGTTGCATAATCTTCATTTGACAAGCTATCGGTAACCGGCATGTGGCGACGCAGATATTCATTCAGTTCGGGGAATTCGAGATCCGAAGCATAAGGAAACCCATCATATATAACCACCGCCTGAAGGTTGAAGTTCACAAGGGTCGCCATCATCGCGTCCTCGAAATTCGACACAAAAACAAATTCGTACTGGAAAGGGTCTTCCGGCCGGCGCAGCGAACGAATTTCCTGACGAACCCGTTCCAGGTGTTCCTCGCTTCCACCGGCGACAACCGCTAGTACTTCGAAATAAGGGCGCTGGCTGCCGCGCTGATTGTGGTAGTCCGGGATGGTGAGGGTATCGTCTTCCGCGTCTGAGTTCAGATCCCATGCTTCGGAACTGCGTCGATAGGACTCATTTTTCAACGCATTGCTGATGCGTGTAACCACATGTTGGAAGTAACCGTAGTCAGCGTCCTGCAACGCATCAACCGCTGCACCAAACAGCGCCTTGCCCGGAAAAGCCCAGAAACCTTCGAGCGCGGCCATCTGGGTCAGCAATGCATCGGCCCTGGCATGAAGTTCGCCCGTCTTCTGCTTCGATACGCCCACAGAGTTGAGCTTGCCGCTGAGTATATGGAGTTCGCTCCAGTGATCGGAGCGCCGGTCGCTGGCGTTAAACAGCAGGTATTGCAGGCTCGTGTCGACTACCGACTTAGGGCTTGCTTTCCTGACTGCCTTTTTACTTGCGATTTTCCTGGTTGCCATCTTTGTAACTCCCTAAAACTTTGATTGTGTGTATGCGAATTCGAAAATAATAACACTCTAAAAGGCATGATCCAATTGATGTGGATCAACAGTTTCCTCATGGCTCATGCGCCATTTCGCCATAGGCACGCCGAAAACAGTGAAAATATGTTAACAGGTCAAATACCTTTTAACTCTGCTTTATGTGGCAAATGCCGATCACGATTTGCTTCATGATTTCGAGTATAATGTCACACCAGTAAGGAGGATTTTAATATGCTAACAATTCGATACTTCGCGTTAGTAGCTCTCATAATAGGGGTAACACCAATCGCAACCGCTGAAGATTATGTTATCCCGTCAGGAGTGACCGTTCTTACCGAAGAACAACTTTTGAATCAGATAGTCGGCAATACTTTTCTTGGTGGAGAAAGGTGGGCTGAGTATCACGAACGACCAACTAGCGGTCAAATGGAGGGTAAAATAAAAGGGTGGCATAAAGTATACGGCAACTATACTGGGAAATGGACAATTAATAAGGCCCTGATGTGTTGGAAGTATGATAAAGCATACGTGACTGCCTTTAGTTCTTGCTTTACCACCGCGCTAAAAGAAAATATTGTCACCAGGTACAAAACTGATGGTACAGCCTATTACCCTCGAACCGGAAGCACAAAGCTCGTATCGGGAAATCCTAAGAATCTCTGAGATTACGGGGGACTGTTAAGGGTCGACAATCGCCTCTGAGATTTTCATTTTAAGTGTCAGCTTTCTCCTATATAGACGCTGAAACTGCAGTGTTCAGAGACGATCTACGGCCAGGACACTGAACCAACATATAAATCATCGACGGTGACACAGCTGGTATAATCCGGAATGCCGATTCGGAAACCAATATCACCAATTATTAGTTTCTCCAACCACTAAAGGTCATAAGGCAGATCAAAATGAAGAGTCGATTTATTTACATCATTTTTGCAATCATATTGGTGTTGTTGGTGAGTCCATTTCTTCGACCAATCGGATTGTTTGGCCACCTTTTCAATACATTGCTAATTGCAATGATACCTTTATCGAGCAGTTTTGCTTTTACCCGGAATAAGAAAACAGCGATTATCATCCTCCTGATCGCTGCGCCTTTTGTGATACTTGATGGCCTTAACTATTTTTTCCCAAACCGCCTTTTGATGATCGTCGCTTTTAGCTTCGCTACAATTTTATATTTTTACATCGTCATTTTATTAACGAAATGCCTTCTAGCTATCAGAGTGGTAACCGCTGACTTAATATATTGTGCGATATCTATTTATCTTTTGATTGGGGTCGGATGGGCAGGCGTCTATACCATCGTAGAAGGCATTTCGCCGGGCTCCTTTTCAGGAACACCTGAAAGTGGAGACTTACTTTATTTCAGTTTCGTCACCCTGACCACGGTAGGCTACGGTGACGTTTTGCCCCTGTCCACACTTGGCAAAAGGCTCGCAATACTCGAGGCGGCCATGGGCAGTATTTATATGGCAGTTATTGTTGCTATGATCGTTGGGAGATATATGTCAATGCATTTAGAGCCGGATTCAAAAAATGAAACCAATTCTAAAAAATGATATCCGAGGTTCGCTTTTCATTAAAGAGGACGCTCAATCGTAAACACTGAGTTTCGTAGTACGGCCAACAACGGTCGCTTGTAACCATAATCACAGTGAACTTAATATTAAAAATTGTTCAACCGTACCACCATATTCAATATATAGGGGTCATCCATCGTCTTTGCTTTTTATTTCAATGAACATTAAACGTATCAGGTTTAAAGCAATAATTTTCAAGTGATCTGCCCCGTTGATGCGTTGAGTTTTTTAGCCCGCCGGGATCGTCACCAGCGGCAGCCCTTCCTGGTTACCTGTCTCGGTCAAGGAAAAGAGAATCATCAGGAAAGCGAAGGTACGTTTCGACTGGAAGTCGCGATCGTCAATCCAGAACCAATGGTTCCTGTAATACACAGATGTAAAGGCGTCATCAGGCTTTTGCTTGCTGAATTTAATGTCAATGAGTCTCCCCTGTTCGGGGTCCGCCTTTTCACCTTGATTATCACCAGGGATTGTTCGACCTTCGGTCACATCCTGCATTGGCACTTGAACTTCGGTTGCTAGCGCAATCATGATTTGCAGAATTGAACGTGTAAGAAGAGAGATCTCCCCATCGCTTTTTGGGAGCATGCCGTAGGTAATCTCGAATTGTTGTCGTTCAGGGCTTAAACCCAGCAGCAAATCCAGTTCCTCCATTTTAGCTTTAAGATCAGCACTGACGCGTTCCCTGTGAAAAAACAACACAGTCGATTCTTTGTTGGCATCGCTACTGAGAATCTGCATCCCGACGGCTCCAGATTTCTGGATCTCTCGGAGTAGCTCAACTGCCCGGTAAAACTTCGGATCACCTGTTCGCTGGTCAACACCGGCGGCCCTGCGGGCCCGCAGCCCGTTCAATGATTCCACGGTAAGTGGAATAATCAGCTCTGCCGACCAACCCGACTGCAAGAGGAATATCACCGCCTTCGGGGGAATCGGCTTCATGAAACTTCTGTTGAACTGCTGGCCAGTAATGGGGGCGTAGGTAATAGTCGGTCGATCTGTATATTTCCCGGCTGTACCAAGTGAGAAAAAATCCCCTTGAATGGAATCTCCGGACGATTCGGTCGCCCCCAGACTGACCGACCCTTCAAGCGTATAACCGCTGACAACGGATACCACCTCAACAAATAGTGGCATATCGGCATATCTAATTTTGACAATATTGAGTAAGGTTTGCTCTTTCCAGGAATCAGAGATTGCAGTGTTGTAGTCGAACCGATCACGTGGAATAGCATCGGGACCGACCGTCGTACACCCCGTGATAAAGAGCGCTGACAGAACCGTAGTTAGCAGTGTCATACGCATCATTTGAGAGCCTATGGATGTGGATACTTGTCGTTTTGTCACCATCTGTTTTTTATCAGCCATATCACCCCCCCTAACAACGGCAACTACCTGGAGACCTATCCTATAACAAATAAGTTAGGAGTCGGAGAGGAATTTTCTCTAATATCCATTCGGTTTATATCAAAAGTCAACCTGCCTGATTCCTTAAATTTTACTGAGGGTCGGTAATTGCGCTGCAACTTGTAGCGGTAAAAGCATGAGCGCGAGGATTACGAGAAATCGTCGCATGGTAGACCTCCTGTGAAGTGTCACAGGGATCTTATCACGGCAGCGCGATGTAGCCTGGTAGCTAGAGAATCCCCAGTGCCTGGGCTATTTTTATCAACAAATTGACGATATCAGACCAGTGTTCTGCTAGTAAATCCGGCACTTCGAGGTCTTTAAGTCTCGGGACTATCTCTTCAAGTTTTGATGCCCCAGCTCCAATAATTTCGTTAATAGCATCCAGATTATCGCGTACAACCTCCTTTGCTAGCTTTTTGATGGCATCAGGAATTTTAGTGCTTTCATCGATGGCTTCCTGCACTGGCTCGAAAGTTATAGTGGCGGGATAGGTTGTAACAGTAACATTTCCTTTTTCACCTTTCATATTCTTACCCCTTTGCTTTGTGTTGTTATTGCACGGAGTATACAGAGCTGGCGTTGTGCTTAGGGGTTCTACACTCCTTGTAAAAACATACATAATTTATGCATAAATACAAGAATTTACTTTAAGTAATGAAGTTATATCATTGATTTAAATAGTATTTCCAGTCTGACTTGAACCGGCAACCTACACCTTAGGAGAAATGAATAACAAGTTTTCCAGGAATCTGAATAAACCGCCAGAGGAACCGTAGCGGTTATTTATTTCATCTCGAAAGTTTACCCATTGGTTTACCCTCACAAGCCATTACCGCACTAAGATGTCAATATGGTTTCTATAACATTCTGAAAATTAAGGAGAATTTGGTCCGGCTGGGAAGATTCGAACTTCCGACCCCCTGACCCCGAGACAGGTGCGCTACCAGACTGCGCTACAGCCGGACTGTGAGAGAGGATTCTACAGCAGGTAGACCACCCGTATCAAATCTTCCTGGTAGGTACCGCGATATGGCTGGGAGGTTTCCAGATTTTTGTCTTCGCAGCCTAAGTACCATTTACGACGGTAAAGGTGGTAAAGGGGACGGAGGAGTTTTCTTCAGAAGACGACTGTTTGTCTGTGAAAACCGTCAAAGAAAATTCCTCCGTCCCCTTTACCCTTGTGGTGATTCTGCCATGATCAAACAAGTTCCAGGTCAGTCCGGGGCCCACGGTGAGCAAACCGCTATCGGGAATCGAATCCTCCGAAGCACCGGAATAACCAATACTAACGAGCAGCGAAACAGAGGGATAAAAGTCGGCTTCAGCGATGCCGATCTGGGCCGATTGCGTGGCAACCTGCCAGGCCGCGACACGAATTTCAGGCCTGCGCATGAGTAAACTGGTCGGGATATCCTGCAATACCACCAGGCTGATTTTCGGTATCTCAGCTTCGCCGGGAGTAAGCCCCGGCATTTCTCCCGGCGGCCGGGTGAGCAAGGTGGCCAGAGTATTACGAATTTGTATCAGCAGTACCTGAAGGCCGGGAATAATTGACAAGGTGCCCAGGTATTGCGATTTCGCTTGTTGTAAATTGTGATTGTTGGCATCTGATCTCATTGCGCCACCGTCAATACCAGGCTTTCGGGGGTGAAACAAACACTGGAGACAGTTTCGAATTTTCATTATAGTGATCCCGTCAATATTCCGGATACGGAGTTTCTGTGCATGCTGGCGGCCTCAAGTGCTTTTAATTTGCCTGTTGAATCGGAACTTGTAAGGGAAGAAATCAAATGCTTGAATTTCTAAGCGGAAGTAGCGAAGCCGTTAACACAACCAACGCTGTGCGCGAGAGCCTCGACCTGGCGCTGAAAGACACCCCCGCGGAGCAGGCACGCCTGGTGATAGTGCATTCAACCATGGGGCACAATTTCGCACAGTTACTGAAAGCGATCCACGAATACTGTCCCGATGCTGATGTCTGTGGTTGTACCGGCAGTGGTGTCATCAGCAGTGAGGGTGTGAGCGAAAAAATGCGCGCGCTTGCGCTCATGGTGGTGACCGGCGACGAGTGCGCAATGACATCGGTCAGTGGACTGGGCAATGAAAACTCCGGCGAGCTGGCAGAAAGTTGTGCCCGGTCACTGGCAGACAAACTACCGGATATCAACATGGTCTATGTACTGGGGCCGGGAATTAATGTCTGTGGGGAATGTATTGTCGACGGTGTTGAAGCGGTCTTCGGCCCTGAAACACCGATTCTGGGCGCACTGGCAGGGGACAACGCTAAACTCAAACGTACGTTGGTGTTTTCGGGAGAATCCGTGCTTGAAGACGGTCTCGTCCTGGTGGGTTTTGCCGACCCGGCGCTTGAAGTAGTGCAAGTCAGTCATCACGGATCTCTGCCAAATCAGGGCAAGGTGTATGAAGTAACGCGATCGGAGAACAACCGTATCGATGAACTGGACGGCAAACCGGCCTGGCCGGCACTGTTGGAGCAAATGGGTCTTGATGCGGACATGACACCAGCGGAAGCGTTGCCCTACAGCGGCTTAGGTATCAAGCTGGACGAAGTCGCGAGTAAAGCCTACGACAATGAATGTACGCTGGCCGCGCCCTTTACGCTCAGTGATGATGGTCAGTCATTCTACCTGCTGGTCAAGTGCCCGGTGGGAACCCAACTGATACAAGTCTACCGCGATGAAGATCATATCTTCAATGGCGTCGATGGTATGATGCAGCGCATGCAAGACCAGTTATCGGGCAGACGGCCATTGGTTGTCTTTCAGGCCGACTGCATGGCACGAGGGCGTATGACCCATGACGCCTGCGCCAAGGATGAAATCATCGCCAGTATGCAAGACCCGATTTTTACGGATGGTACTGTCCCCTGGCTGGGCATCTATGGTTTCGCCGAGTATGGCATGCTGGCAGGACGTAATCACTTTCACCACTACACTACAACATTGTCCGCGATCGTCCATAAAACCTAGGGTATAGATGAGTTCAGAGGAAAAACCTGAGGACAGTTACAAAGAACTTCTAGCACGCTGCGAAAACCTGGAGCAAGAGCGTAACCTGCGCTACCAGACTGAACAGGAGCTCGTGTCTGCGAAGAACCGGGTTGACGATGAACTGGCCCGATTCAAGATTATTCAACGCTTCGTGAATGACGCGTTGTTGGTTAGAGATGATGATGCACTGATTGAACTGGCCCTGGAATCTGTCATCGAAGCCTTCGAATGCGAAACGGCGGCGTTTCTGGTTCCAGATGTTTCGGGTGAGACGTTAACCGTTGTCGGTGAATTTGGATTACCGTTCCCACCGGAATCTTTGCCGTATGACGCGGAACTTGATCGAAGTAATTTCCGCACCTTGCTTGATGAAGACAGTCCGCTACTCAAGACCTGGGAAGAACTCGAACTCGTACACGCGGCACTAAGCATTTACTCAGACCAGGATGGAAAAACCGCCGGCGCTATCATCGCTGGTAACACGGCCGATGGTGTAGGCACCTATGAACCATTTGCGAAACAAAAGCTGTCTGCCTTTGCCGTGCTGGTCAGCCAGGCGGGTTCGCTGCGGGAAAACCTGGAAGCCACGGAACGCATCCGCCAAAGCGAAGAGCGCAACCGGACAATCATTGAACAAGCCCTGGATGCCGTGGTGACGGTGGACAGTGAAGGGGTCATTACCAACTGGAACCAGTACGCCGAGTCCACCTTTGGCTGGCCCCGTGAAGAAGTGCTGGGAAGCAATCTGCTTGAAACAATCATCCCTCCCCAATCACGCGAAGCCCATCAACAGGGCATGCAGCGCTTCCAGCAAACCGGTGAGAAACACATCATCGATCAACGCGTCGAACTGTCGGCATTGAATCGTGATGGCAAGGAATTTCCAATTGAGCTGGCCATTTCTACCGCCCAAATCGGCAATGAGGTTATTTATACCGCTTTCTTACGCGACATTTCCGAACGTAAACTGGCCGAAGAGCGTTTGAAGACTCAGGTAGAGTCACTCAAACAGGAGCTGGACGAAGCACAGCAGCATACGGCAGTAGCCTTGCAGACCGGTACCGCGAGCTTTGGCGAAGAACCGGAAGCCGGAGCGCTTAAACAGGACTGGAGTAACCTGATCGCCGTGCATTCCTTCCGTGGTGGCACCGGAAAATCGTACCTGACAACACAGCTGGCTACGCTTCTGGCGGCCGGCGGTATGCGAGTGGGCATACTCGATCTGGACATACAGTCACCGGGCATCCACCTGATGTTCGGCCTGAACGGCCAGGATTTGCCATTTACCCTCAATGATTTTATCGGGGGGCATTGCGGGCTGAAAGACATTGCCTACAACGTCACCGAGGCTTTACGCAAACCCGTACCCGGCGAGGTATGGCTGATACCGGCCAGTACCCAGCCCGGACAGATCGCCCAGTTGATCAGCCAGGGCTATGATGCTGATCAGTTGCAGGAAGTTTTTTCCAGATTGATGGTTGAGCTTGGGCTGGATAAGCTGATTATCGACACGCATCCAGGCATCAATGAGGAAGCCTTGCTGGCTATCAATAACGCCCGCCATCTGCTGGTTGTATTGCGCCCGGACACTCTCGACTATGAAGGCACCGGCCTGCTGGTACAGGTCGCCCGCAAATTGAACAGTGCCCATGTCATGCTGGTCGCCAACCAGGCGCCGGAAGAGGGAATGGAGTCACTTAAAACACAGTTAGAGAACACGTTCGAAACCCCCGTGGCCGCCGTCATTCCCTATGACCCGCAGGTACAGGACTATGACGGTGTCGGCGCATTTGTCCTCGAACAGCCTGAGCACGCTGTTACCCGGGCAATTACAGGAATACTCAAACCCATAATGAAAACGCCCGTAGAGCATACTCCAAGTGAAAACCAGTAACGACGCAGCGGGGTCAGCCAGGGAACCCCAGGGTATCAATAAAGACGGTGGTGTATTCTATTTCATCAAAAAAGGTTTTACTGATTACCTGCGCCCTTACATGCGTCAACAGGTGGTTATTGTTTTAACCGTGATTGTGCTCGTTGGTTTCGAAATCTCTCTTCCGCTGGCCCTGAAATATCTGATTGACACCGTGCTCGTTGAACGCAGCGTTGAGTTGTTAATTCAGGTTCTGCTGTTCCTGACGGGTTTTGCAATTGTCGCTGCGCTAGCGCACTGGTGGCAAACCCATATTGCGATGCATTTTGGCTACGCGCTGTCCAAGGATTTGAGACAGCGATTCTTTGTCAGTATTCAGAATTTGCCCACTCGCGAGCTGGATATGAAGGAACCGGGTGAGCTGATGTCACTGTTCACCAAGGAGCTCAGTCGTGTGATTGGGGCTTATGCCAAAATGGCCCAGGAAGGCTCCCGCTCTATCATTCGGTTGAGCGCAATATTGGTCACACTGGTTATTCTGAACTGGAAGATAGGGCTCGTCGTTTGCCTGGTTGTACCGTTGCTTTTTATCATTCCCAACCTTTTCCTCAACCGGGCTATAAAGGCAGGCAGAAGGGGTTCGAACGAAAAGTCGAATTTGGCTTCTGCGCTTCAGGACAATATCGCCACACAGCCTCTGATCAGGGCTTTTGGTTTGCACAACCTGGTCGCCGAACGCTTTTCGCGAAATATTTTGCGCATGGAAGAACGACCTGGTCCCTATTACAGCAGGCAGGCAATTGGCAAAACCGCCGGCAATCCCCGTTTTTTACAGGCGATGGTCGTTGTTTCGGCCAATATCCAGCAGTACCTCATCAATGCGTTGGTCATTGGAGTGGGCGCCTTTATGGTTTTTAACGGGAGCCTGACGCTTGGAGGTTTCTCGGGCGTTATTCTGCTGATCCCTAAAGTCGGCAATTCAACCGTAGGACTTTCCAATTTCTTACGCTCACTGGTACAGGCAACCAATGGGCTGCAGAGCGTAGAAGAACTCTTTAGTGCTACTAAAACAAGGCTGTCTTCCATTGTTGGACAGCACGCGGATACCGAGGAGGCACTGGCTATAGAGGGTGTCGGCTTCAGCTACAATCCTGAACTGCAGATTCTGAATAATCTTAATCTTTCTCTCGCCCACCGGCAGTCGGTGGCGATTCTGGGTCGCAGCGGTTCCGGTAAAAGCACGTTCTTCAAACTGCTCGCCGGGTTTTACGAACCGGGTAAAGGTTCCATCAAGGTTAATGGCCTGGATATGTGGCAGTACGATCACGAGGTAATCGGTCGGATATGTGGCGTCGTGTTTCAGGATAATAACCTGGTTAACGGCACGATTCGTGACAATATTGCCCTGGTTGATTTGGACGCTACCGACAATGAGATTGAGGCGGCAGCAAGAACAGTCGGCGTACATGAACTGATACAACAACTTCCCCATGGGTATGACACTCCGGTCGGAGAGCAGGGGAAACTGCTCGCCAGCGGTGCCCGCAAGCGCATCGCACTGGCACGGGCGGTTCTGCATAAGCCCAAACTGTTACTGCTGGATGACCTGTCAGCCGAAATGGACCCGGAAAGCGAGGAGGCAATAAACCATGTTATCAAAGCCCTGAGTAAGCAGTGTGCTGTCGTCTTTTCCACGCATCGCCTGTCCTCGGCACTCCTTGCCGATACCATCGCTGTCCTGGACCGGGGCGAAATCTGTGAAATGGGTTCGCATGATGATTTGCTAGCGCAAAAGGGTATCTACTACCAGTTCTGGCAGCTACAGACCGGCTTCTCGGTCACCCACGATGGGCGTCACGCCGAGGTTACCGGTGAACGTCTGCAACGCATTCCCCTGTTCAGCCGTCTCGATGTTACTGCCCTTGAACAGCTATCCAGCCGTTTTAAATCGGAATTCTTCAATGAAGGGCATGTGATTTACCGTGAAGGTGATCGAGATTTCAAATTCTATATTCTGGTACGTGGTCTGGTATCGATCACCGCTTTGAATGCGAGTCAACATAAGGTGCAGCTGGCCAACTTGCAGGATGGCGATTATTTCGGCGAGATGGAAATGTTTAACCGGGGTTTCAGAGGTACAACCGTTGCTACTAAATCACCTGTTTTGTGTTTGACGCTGGAAGCCGACGTTTTCGAGGAAATCATGGAAGAGTTTTCTTCTCTTCATCAAGTGATGCGACAGATGGCGCTCGGGCGTAGCCTGACGACACTGAGCAGCGTCGGTCGCCGGGGGCGCAAAGACCCTGTATGGCAGCAATTAGCAGATCATGAGGAGGATGGCATCTCGATCGATTCTTAGGGAGCCGCTGATTAATTGGTCAGAGGCTCCTTAGATCAACTCCTCTTATTTAATTGTACATATCATGTTGCTGCCGCCTATGCGCAGAGACTTGATGCCGAAGTATTTTATACGCTGGGGGGACTGTACGATCCGGTTAGAACTTCTCCGGCACGAAGATGCGACTCGCCAGGGTAGCCAAATCATCGTAGGCCTCCTTGGTATCGGGCTTGGGCAGATGAACTTCCTTCCGCTGTATCTCCTCGTAGGGGATGCTATTTAACAGGTGGGAGATACAATTGAGCCGTGCCCGCCTCTTGTCGTCCGCCACCACGATGCTCCAGGGGGCATAAGGTGTGTCGGTGGCCGCGAACATGTCGTCCCGGGCACGAGAATAATCATACCAATGGCGTCTCGATGTCAGATCCATCGGGCTCAGTTTCCAAATCTTTCTCGGATCCGTTTCGCGGGCCCGCATGCGTCGTTCCTGTTCCTCACCCCCGATATCGAACCAGTATTTGAATAGCCGAAAACCTTCGTCTACCACACTTTTCTCAAATTGCGGGCAGGTGGTGAGAAAGTGGCGGTACTGTTCTTCGGTACAAAAGTTCATTACCCGTTCGACCCCCGCTCTGTTGTACCAACTGCGGTCGAACAGCACAATCTCGCCAGCCGCTGGAAAATTAGTGATGTATCGTTGTAAGTAAAGCTGGCTTTTTTCACGTTCGGTTGGAGCGGGTAAGGCGACGACTCGAAAAATCCTGGGACTCACCCGTTCCGTGATGGTTTTGATCACCCCTCCTTTGCCTGCGGCGTCGCGGCCTTCGAATACGACGATGACACGCTCACCCTTGTTGACGACCCACTCCTGAAGCTTGACCAGCTCGGCTTGTAGATCGAAAAGTGCATTCTCGTAGATTTTTCGATCCAGTTTCGCTGCATCTCCCTTCTGTTTGCTATGATGGCTTTTCTCGGTGGCGTTCTTTTTGTCTTTTTTGCCCATAGTTTCTACCTTTGCGCTTTAGTGGTGGAAACAAGTATCCACGTCGGGCCAACCCCCGAAACAGGACGCACATCGATCCTGACTTGTGAATAAATCGTCGATAGCATTCGAATTCATCAATCTTTCCAGTGCTTTGCGTATTGATGTATCTTCTTTGAGATAAATCACGGTGGCGAGCAAGCTCGCATCAAAATTCCTTACAACCAAAACTGAAAGTCTAACCGAATTAGCGCAGCACTACTATGGGACTCAAGTCCTATAGTAGAAACTGAGAAAGTGATGCAAAATGCATAACGAAACGCTAGGATACTAGTCTCGTGCGCTAGTTGAGGCTGTTGATGACTGACGTGATAGATTGGTTAGCGTCAAAAATATATGCGCGGGGTCACCGCCGGAGGAGACAATGACAAAATCTTCGAATGATACAGGCGTCATATTGGCGCTGGTGGAAAGATTTACCAAGCAGCGGCTCCCAAGAGCTAATGCGATCAAAGAAAGGGTTGAGAAGGGAGAGTGTCTCAGTAAGCACGATATTGCATTTCTAGATGAAATTTTGAGAGATGCGAACCGCATCATGCCACTGGTAGACAAACATCCAGAATGGCAGACGCTAGCCGTACGCGCAATAAACTTATACAAAGAAATTACAACCAGGGCGTTAGAGAACGAAAAGGAATTTTAGGTCCCCGATTGCTCGTCAAACCGCCCCGATGGGAGTGATGAGTCGGCTTTTCCCCAGAATCCGATGATAGCGTATTAACTCAAGCAGATAGATTGCCAGCCAGGCATACAGAGTGACGAAGACAATCTGCCCCATACGCACGGCAAACGCCGCATATACATCTTTACCACCAGCGCTGTCTGCTACCGCTGGTCCCAGTAAAATCAACATCGTTATCACCACGTTAAACCAAAACGATGGCGGATAACGACTGGCGTAAATTCCGTAAATTTTACTGACAAAGTAAACCGCAAAGATCAGCATCCAGCAGGTAAACATCCATAGTGTGGTAACCAGATCAAGCATGAACCAGAACACTATGGCGAAAAACCCGCCCATAAATGTGGAACCCATAAGTTCTCGTCCGGCATCGCGGGCGTGCATGGTGGAGGCCTGTCGACCCAGGGATATGGCCTTCACAATAACCGCAATATACGTGGTCGGATTAGTCAGCAAGAACAGGTATGCCGGCAGGATAATCAGGATCGAACGGATCGCAACCCAGTTCAATTGAGTGTAATCGATGACTTTATGCGTAGTATCAGCGGTATTGTCGGCCTTCTTTTTGTCGATAACCACAACATTTTCCGGAAACCAGAAGTAGACCGCCCATTGACAGAACACGGCAACGACGATGGCAAGCGACAGGGCTATGATCAGGGTAGCCGCAAATGCGAAATCAAAAACACCTGCAGCAGATACCAGGG